>Ga0137308_101022_pt1 | contig 33134 bp, 32 predicted proteins | sample Inofrocosms_June_FD_97181 | JGI IMG/M metagenome (GOLD analysis project Ga0137308, IMG submission 97181) | Mouse cecal microbial communities from Vienna, Austria - N-Acetylneuraminic and N-Acetylglucosamine D2O microcosms_June | ecosystem: Host-associated > Mammals > Digestive system > Large...
CTGAAAATCCTGCCCTGGAAGCGGAAAGGGGCCGCCGCCCTTAACGGCGCCCGGGGAATCCCAACTTGAAAACAAGTTGTTTACAAAACATTAAGGAATCCACAGTTGAAAAAAACCGGCACATGATGTAAAATATACCGATTCTGCTTTTTGATAGGGGGTGGGCACTCTGGAGGAACAGCACAGCGGCGCGGCCAGGACCGTCAGCTTTGTGATGGCCGTTACCCTTATCGGCAAGGTGCTGGGCCTGTACCGGGACCGGCTGCTTGCCGTCCACTACAGCACCGGTTCCGCCGCCAACGCCTTTTTTACCGCCAGCCGCATTCCACGGGTGTTTTTCGACGCGGTGTTTGCCTCTGCCATTGCCGCCTGCTTTATCCCGGTGTTCAGCGAATATCTGGAGAAAAAGGGCAGGCAGGAGGCCTTTCGCTTTGCCGGCTCCTTCCTCACCATCATCGCCCTGCTTACCGGAGCCGTCACACTGGCGGGAATGGCCTTCCCCCAACCCCTGGTGGCCCTCTTTGCCGACTACTCCGCCCCCGCCACCACCCGGCTGGCCGTCTCCCTCACCCGGGTGATGTTCCCTACGGTGCTCCTTTCCGGCATGGCCTTCTCCCTGGTGGGGGTGCTCCAGGCTCAGGACCACTTCACCGCCCCTGCCCTCATGTCGGCGGTGTCCAACGGGGCAATCATCCTCTACTTCTTCACCCTGGACGCCAAGCTGGGCATCTATGGTCTGGCTGGGGCCTATCTGCTGGGCTGGCTGCTTCAGGCGGTCATTCTGGTCCCCCCTCTGGGCCGACTGGGCTTCCAATACCGGCCCGGCTTTGACTTCCGGTCGGAGGGGATGAAAAAGGTCTTCGCCCTCATGGGCCCGGTGATGGTGTCCACCTGGGTGCAGCCCATCAATCAGGCCATCAACGGCCGGTTCGGCTCCCGGCTCTATGGCGGGGCGGGCATGTCCGCCCTGGAGTACGCCTCCAACCTTTATCTGGTCATTGCGGGCATCTTTATCCTGTCGGTCACCAATGTAATCTTCCCCCGCCTGTCCCGGCTCACCGCCGGGGGGCATGAGGGGGAATTTTGGGATACCATCCGCCAGACCCTGGGGGTGTGCCTGTTTCTGGTGCTGCCCATGTCGGCGGGGCTGACGGCGGTGGCCCGGCCCCTTATCTCCCTCATATATGGCGGTGGGGCTTTCGACGCTTTCTCCACTGAAATCACCGCCTCCGCCCTGGCCTGGATGTCCCTGGGTATGACGGGCTATGCGGTGCAGAACATCCTCAGCCGGGCCTACTTCGCCCGGCAACAGGGTCGGGTGCCTCTGATTGCCGGGGGAGGAGCCATTCTGGTGAATCTCGTCCTGTGCCGTGTCCTCACCCACCGCTTCCAGGTAGCCGGACTGGCCCTGTCCTCCGCCATTGCCGCCACGGTGTATGCCCTCCTCCTCCTCCTGCCCCTCCAGCGGAGCGGGGAGCGGCTGCTGGACGGCTCCGCTCTGGCGGACCTGGGAAAGGCCGCCCTGGCCGCCGCAGCCATGGGGTTGTGCGTCCAGGCCGTCCAGAAGGGGCTGACCCCCCTCCTCCCCGCCGGAAAGATGGGGGAGGCGCTCTGCCTGGCCCTGTGCGCCGGGCTGGGCGTTGTGCTGTATTTTATACTGGCCCTCCTCCTGCGGGTGCGGGAGGCCAGGCTGGTAGTCTCTCTGATTCGGAAACCGTAGGGGCGGCGCGCAGGCCGCCCCCTGTACGCGTAAATTGCTGAAGCGAGGTTAAGCCATGGAACGAGCAAAAACTATTCTGAACGCCAGCCTGCTCTGGCGGGCACTGACGGCCCTGTGCCTGTGGTGCGGGACCCAGTGGGAGAACAGCGGGGTGGTCCAGTGGTTCCTCCACCCCCGGGGGTGGAGCCGCGCTGCCTCGGAGGGGAGCGTATTCTACAGGCTGTGGGCCTGGGTCCGGTATGGGCTGTGCCGGCTTTACCGGGCGCTGGGGCTGGACAGGCTCTTTGCCGGCAGCGTCTTCACCCGGACCTGGTTCTGGTGCATGATGCCAGCGGTGTTCGCTCCCCTGTTCCCCACCATGGCCCTGCTGGGTATGGCCGTCCTGGGCTTCTGCTCCCTGCTGCTGAATCTGGTGCGGGACCGGGAGCGGCAGCTGGCCTGGTCCCCCATCAACCGCTATGTGCTGCTCTACGCCGCCGTCTATCTGACGGGTGCCCTGTTCTCCGTCAACCTGAGCTCCAGCCTGAAGCCGGGACTGCTCAGCGCGGCCTTCATCCTCTTTGCGGTGGCGCTGTACAACGCCGTGGAGAACCGGACCCAGCTGGACACCCTGCTCACCTTTATGGTAATCGCGGCGGCGGCGGTCTCTGTCTACGGCATCTTACAGTATGTCTTCCGCTGGGGCTACCAGTCGGCCGCCTGGGTGGACAGCGACATGTTCTCCAGCATCGAGTTCCGGGTGTCCTCCACCCTGGACAACCCCAACATGCTGGGGCAGTACCTGATTCTGGCCATCCCCATCGGCGGGGCCAAGCTGCTGTCCGCCAGGGACTGGTTCAGCCGGGTGTTCTACTTCGGCTGCTGCGGGGTGATGTGCATGTGTATGCTGCTCACCTTCTCCCGTGGGGCCTGGCTGGGCCTGCTCTTTGCCGGGGCGGTGTTTGTGATTCTGCTCAACCCCCGGCTGATTCTCCTCTTTCCTGTGGTGCTGGCCGCCCTGTGGTTTGTCCTGCCGGACACCGTCACCGCCCGGTTTGCCAGCATCGGCAACCTGGGGGACGCCTCCACCTCCTACCGGGTGTACATCTGGATGGGCACCCTGGCTATGCTGAAAAACTACTGGCTGTGCGGCATCGGCCCGGGGGCGGACGCCTTCAACATGGTCTACCCCGCCTACAGCTTTAACGGCATCTCCGCCCCCCACTCCCACAACCTGTTTTTGCAGATTGTGTGCGACGCGGGCATCGCCGCCCTGGCCGTCTTTGTGATTTTGCTGTTTGTCTATTTCCGCATGATGTGCACCGCCGTCAGCCGGGAGCGCGACTGGCCCAGCCGGGTCCATCAGATCGCCTTCACCGCCGGGGTATGCGGCTTCCTGGTCCAGGCCATGACGGACTACTCCTTCTATAACTACCGGGTACTCTTTCTGTTCTGGACCTATCTGGCCCTGGGGGCTCTGTGCGCCCGGCGGAGCGAGCTGCCCGAAGGGAGGCTGCTGAGTTGATTCGAGTTCTGAATATCATCAGCGACACCAACATCGGCGGCGCGGGCCGGGTCCTGGTGAACTACCTGCGCTTTGCCCACCGGGACCGGTTTGAAATCTCGGTGGCCCTGCCCCGGGGGAGTCTGCTGAAGGCCCCGCTGGAGGAGGCGGGGGGCAGGGTCCTTGAGGTGGAGGGTATCGCCGACCGCTCCTTCCACAGGGACGACGTGAAGGTCCTCGCCGCTCTGCTCCGGGTGGAGCGGCCCGACCTGGTCCACACCCACGGATGTCTGTCGGGGCGGGTTGCCGCCAGAAGGTGCAAAATCCCCATTGTGTATACCCGCCACTCCGCCTTCCCCGTCCCGGCCAAGCTGCGCTATCCCCCGGGGCGGTGGGTCAATAAGCTGGTCAACGAGCATTATGCCGACCGGATCATCGCCATCAGTCCGGCGGCGGCCCGGAATCTGACCGACGGGGGGGTCTCCCCCAAAAGGATTACCGTGATGATGAACGGAGTCGCCCCAGTGGAGCGGCTCTCCCCGGCGGAGACCCAGACCCTGCGGCGGCAGTGGGGGCTGGCCCCCGAGGACTTCGCCCTGGGCATCCTGGCCCGGCTGGAGGACTACAAGGGTCACAAGGACATCCTCCAGGCCCTGCACACCCTGCGGGGGGAGGGCCGCCCAGTGAAGCTGCTCATTGCGGGGACCGGTCCCTATGAGGAGGAGCTGCGCCGGGAGACCGCCCGCCTGGGGCTGGAGGAGGCGGTGGGCTTTTTGGGCTTCGTCTCGGAGGTGGCCCCCCTGCTGTCAGCGCTGGATTTGCAGCTCAACGCCTCCTATGGCACCGAGACCTCCAGCCTGTCCATTCTGGAGGGGCTGAGCATGGGCCTGCCTGCGGTGGTCAGCGACTACGGGGGCAACCCCTGGCTGATTGACGACGGGGAGGACGGCCTGATCTTCCCAACCCGGGACGCGGACGCTCTGGCCCGGGCGGTGGCCCGCCTCATGGACGACCGGGCGGAGCTGGCGCGGATGGGCCGCCGGGGAACTGAAATCTTCCACCAGCGGTTTACCGGAGAAATCATGGCCCAAAACATTGAGAATGTCTATGTGGACACCCTGAAAGGAGCCAAATAAATGGAACAGAACACACCTAAATTCCGCCTGCGGCTGAATCTGTTTGACACGATCGTCCTGGTGCTGGCCCTGGCTGTGGGGGCCTTCCTGCTGTGGCGGGCGGTAAAGCCGGCCGCCCCCGTCCAGGCCGACCCCACCGCCACCTCCACAATCCGATATACCGTACGCTTCCAGCGGTGGATTCCCGGCACCAGTGAGATCATCCAGCCGGGGGACCGCATCGCCGACAACATCAAGAACTATGAGGTGGGCCATGTGGTGTCCGCTCAGGCGGTGCCCGCTCTGGTGCAGACGCCCGACCGGGAGAGCCGCCGCTGGGTCTGGGCCGAGCTGGAGGGCTTTGAGGACGTACTGGTCACGGTGGAGGCCCCCTGTACCATCAGCGACAAGGCCTTTACCGTGGGCGGCGGCTACGAGGTCCGGGTGGGCACCATCGGCTTCCTCCGGGGCGAGGGCTATATGGGCAGCGGCCCCATCGTGGCCGTTGAGGAGGTGCAGGGATGAACTTTATTGATCGAAACGGGCGTCTGTTCGGCAAAATCAGTGTGATTGATGTACTGGTCATCGGCGTTGTGCTGGTGATGGCCGCCGCCCTTTTTTTTAAAAACAACCAGGCCCACACCGGCATGTCTGTCACCGAGCAGGATATCACCTTCCAGGTCCGGGCCCGGGGGGTAGACGACTACGTGGCCGCCGCCATCCTGGTGGGGGACAGCCTCTACGACCAGAGCTACTCCAGCGGCGGCCGAGCCCTGGGGCAGATTACCGACATTCAGGTGGAGCGCACTCCCGGCACCAAGCTGGCTGACCGGCTTACCGACGGTACCGCCGCCATGCTGGAGGCGGACAACACCGTGGACCTGCTAATCACCGTGAAGGGCCGGGGGCTGGTCACGGGGCGGAGCTACTCCATCAACCGGGTCTATGACCTGGGGGTCAACTCCTCCCGAAACTACTGGACCAAGCGGGCCGATTTCGCCGGGATGGTGTGTGCGATTTTTGACTGACTGCATAGGGGCGCACCGCGGTGCGCCCCTATGCCGGGCTAAGGAGGGCAATCCATGAAGATTTTAATGGCCACCATGGGGCTGGACATCGGCGGGGCCGAGACCCACATTGTGGAGCTAGCCAAGGAGCTGAAAAGCGAAGGGCACGACATCGCCATTGTCTCTAACGGCGGCGTCTATGTCCCGGAGATTACCGCTGCCGGCATTCGCCACTACACCGCCCCCCTCAACCGCCGCAGCGGGCTGGCCATGCTCCAGGGGCGCAGGCTGCTGGGGGAGGCCATCCGCCGGGAGCGGCCCGACCTTGTCCACGCCCACGCCCGCATCCCCGCCTTTCTGTGCGGCGCCCTGTGCCGGAAGTGGAAGGTGCCCTTCGTCACCACCGCTCACTGGGTTTTCGACACCCGGGGGGCCCTGCGCTACCTCACCAACTGGGGGGAGCGAACGGTGGCGGTTTCGGAGGATATCAAGGCCTACCTTATCCGGGAGTACGGCCTGAGCGCCGAACACATCACTGTTACCATCAACGGCATCGACACGGAGAAGTTCTCCCCCGACCACACCGGCCGGGAGGTTATCCGGGAGTTCGGCCTGGACCCGGCCGCCCCCATCCTGTCCTACGTCAGCCGGATGGACGAGGACCGGGCTCTGGTGGCCGGCCAGCTTATCGAGATCGCTCCTGCGCTGGACCGGGCTCTGCCCGGCATCCAGCTCCTCATTGCCGGGGGAGGCAATGTCTTCGACAGGCTGAAAGCCCGGGCAGAGGCGGTCAACGCCCAGATGGGCCGCCGGTGCGTCACCATGACCGGCCCCCGCACCGATATCAACGAGATTGTGGCGGCGGGGGACCTCTTTGTGGGGGTGTCCCGGGCGGCGCTGGAGGCCATGGCGGCGGGAAAGGCCGTCATCGTGGCGGGCAACGAGGGTTACCACGGCCTGTTCACCCCTGACAAGCTGGACGAGGCCCGGGCAGGCAACTTCTGCTGCCGGGGCCTGCCCATGTCCGACCCTGACACCCTGCTGGCCGACGTGACCGCCGCCTTCCGCCTCCCCCGGGAGGAGAAGGAGGCCCTGGGGGCCTATGGCCGGCAGGTGATTTTTGACTACTACTCTGTGCACCGCATGGCGGCGGACTGCCTGTCGGTGTACCAGCAGGTGCGCAGGCGGAAGTACCGGGTGGTAATGAGCGGCTACTACGGCTTCGGCAACGCCGGGGACGACGCCATTCTGGACTCCATCCAGCAGGCCATCCGGGCGGCCAGCGACGACGTGTCGGTGACCGTGCTGTCCAACGACCCGGAGCTGACCCGCAGGCAGTACGGCCTGGACGCCATCCCCCGCTTTCGGATGCTGCGGGTGCTCCGCGCTCTGCGGCAGGGGGATGTGCTGCTGTCCGGGGGAGGGAGCCTCCTTCAGGACACCACCTCCACCCGGTCGCTTCTGTACTATCTGTCGGTGATCCGCTGTGCCCAGTGGCTCCACAAGCCGGTGATGCTCTATGCCAACGGCATCGGCCCGGTGCGCAAGCCGGCCAACCGCCGCCGGGTGCGCCAGGTGGTGGAGCGGGCCGCCCTGGTCACCCTCCGGGACCACGCCTCCGCCCTGGAACTGAAGCAGATGGGCATTACCCGCCCCGCCGTTGTCACCGCCGACCCGGTGTTTCATCTGGAGCCCGCCTGCCGGGCCCGGTCGCTGGAGCTGCTGGCCGCCTCCGACCTGCCCCAGGGGCGGCCCTTTGTGGCGGTGTCCGTCCGGGACTGGCACGACGCCGAGGCCTTTTACCCCCAGCTGGCCGCCCTGTGCGACCACCTGCGGGGCAGGCACGGACTGGAAGTACTGTTTCTGCTGATGCAGCCTGACCGGGACCGGGCCGCCACCGCCCAGGTCCGGGCGCTGATGGAGCAGCCCGCCTGGGTGCTGGACGTGCCCACCGCCCCCCGGGAGCTGATGGGGGTGCTGGGACAGGCCCGGCTGTGCCTGGCTATGCGGCTGCACACCCTCATTTTCGCCGCCCGAATGGCGGTGCCCGCCATGGGGCTGGTCTACGACCCTAAGGTGGCCAGCTACCTGGAGGAGCTGGACCTGCCCGCCGCCGGGGACGTGGAGCACTTCGACCGCGCCGAGGCCATCCGCCGGGCCGACGCCCTCCTGGCCGATTACGACAACGTGCTTGCCCGCCTGCGGGAGAAATCCGCCCAGCTCACCCAGGCCGCCAGGGAAAATGAACGGCTGCTGCTGGAGCTGCTGGAGGGGACAAAATAAGGCCCCTTTTGAAAGGGGCTGTCAGCCGCAAGGCTGACTGAGGATTGATTTCGCCGAAGGCGAAATGTATGAAATAAACAGGGGTTTCCAGACCTGTTTTACTTCGTATATTTCGCTTCGCGAAATGCAATCTTCCGTCACGGCTTCGCCGTGCCACCTCCTTTCAAAAGGAGGCTTTTGACGCTTTCCTGAAAGTTAGGAGATTCTGAATGAAAAGAACTGTTCTCATTGGCATTTTATCCCTCCTCCTCACCCTCCCCGCCTGCACCCCGGCGCGGGGGGAGCCGGCCCGGCTGACGGTGGTGTGTACCACCTACCCCATCTATCTGTTTACCTCCTCCCTCACCGAGGGGGTAGAAGGCGTGGCGGTGGAGCGGCTGGACACCGGGTCCACCAGCTGCCTCCACGACTACACCCTGTCCATGGAGGACATGAAGAAGCTGGAACGGGCGGACGTGATCGCCGTCAACGGCGCGGGGCTGGAGGAATTTCTGGAGGACGCCCTGGCCGCCTCCGACGCGGCGGTGATTGACTGCTCCCTTGGGGTGGAGCTGCTGGAAAACCTGTCCCACCACCACGACGGGGACGATCATGACGGCCACGACCACGGCCACTGGGACCCCCACTACTGGATGGACCCGAACCGGGCGCTTCAGATGGCCAACAACCTGATGATAGGGCTGGCCCAGGCGGATTCGGAGTATGCGGAGGAGTATGGAGCCGGCTGGAACGATATTGTAGAGGTGCTGTGCCGCTGTTCGGGCCAGGGATACCATGCGTTAAAGGACCGGAGGGATGAGGTCTCCGGCCTGATTACCTTCCACGACGGCTTTCAGTATTTCGCCGACGCCTTTGGTCTCCCCTTGCTGGCCTCCATCGAGGAGGAGGCGGGCAGCGAGGCCTCCGCCCATGAGATCGTGGAGATCACGGAGCTGGTCAAGGAGCACGGCATCCCGGCAATCTTCACCGAGGTCAACGGCTCCGATGCCACCGCCCGGGCCATTGCCCGGGAGACCGGGTGCCGTGTGGCCCAGCTGAACATGCTGATGGACGGCCCGGAGGGCGATCTGGAGGCATACTACACCGGGATAACCGGTAATCTTGCGGCAATCCTCAACGGGTTTGCCGGTGAGGAGGTGGTTTCGTTCGATGCGGAAGATCAAACATGGAAAGCTGATCTCCGGGTGCGCTGGTGCCTGCTGCCTGAAGCTTGAAGGGCTGTCCGTTCGGCTGGAGGGGGACTCCATCCTGGAGGACGTGTCCTTCCACCTCCACTGCGGGGAGATTGCCGCCCTCATTGGCCCCAACGGGGCGGGAAAGTCCACCCTGTTCCGCAGCATTTTAGGCCAGACAGCCTACAGAGGCAAGATCACCTTCTCCCCCGCCGGTGGGCCGGCCATCCGGCTGGCTGACGGGGGCCTCACCGGCGGGACCCGGCCCCTGGTGGGCTACGTCCCCCAGGCCCCCAGCTTCGACCGGGGGGACCCGGTGTCCGTGCTGGACTTCTTCACCGCCGCCACCGCCCGGTGGCCGGTGTGGCTGCCCATCCCGGCCAAATACCGGGACCGGGCGGCGGCCTGTCTGGCCCGGGTCCACGGGGAGGACCTCCTTAACAGGCCTATGGGGGGACTGTCCGGGGGACAGCTTCAGCGGGTGCTGCTGGCCCTGGCCCTGGAGCCGGTGCCCCACATCCTCATTCTGGACGAGCCCCTGTCCGGGGTGGACATCGAGGGGGAACACCAGCTGCTGGACATGCTGGACGAGCTGCGCACCCAGTACGACCTGTCCATCTTCCTCTCCACCCACGACTTCGCCACCCTGAGTCAGTTTGCCGACAAGGTGATCCTCCTCAACCGCCGGGTGCTGAAATCCGGCCCGCCGGAGGAGGTCCTGTCCTCCCCGGAGTTTTATGAGACCTTCCACCTGCGGATGGGAAAGGGGGATGCGGAATGAGTATCTGGTATGCGCTGGTGGACCTGCTTCCCTTCCAGTGGGCCGCGCCGGGCTCCATGTTCTTCATGAAGAATGCCCTGCTGGCGGTTTTGGTGATTACCCCCCTGTTCGGGATTTTGTCCACCATGGTGGTCCACAGCCGGATGTCCTTCTTTTCCGACGCCCTGGGTCACTCTGCATTCACCGGCATGGCCATTGGGGCTCTGTGCGGCTTCCACGAGCCCACCTGGGCCGCCGTGGTCTTTGCCGTGCTGTTCGCCCTGTTGTTCAACGTGGTCAAGCGCCGCGCCGCCCTGGCCAGCGACACGGTGATCGGTGTGTTCTCCTCCACCGCCGTGGCCCTGGGCATCTTCCTGTCCACCCTCAACGGCCGGTCCTTTACCAGGTTCAACGCCCTTCTGGTGGGGGATATCCTGTCCGTGGAGCCCGCCAAAGTGGGGCTGCTGGCCTTGATTCTGCTGCTGGTGGTCCTGCTGTGGCTGGCCTCCTTCAACCAGCTGATGCTCTCCGCTGTCCACCCCGCCCTGGCCGACAGCCGGGGGGTGCGGGTGTTCTGGCAGGAGACGGTATTCTCGGTGGCCATCGCCGTGGTGGTGACCCTGTCCATGACCTGGGTGGGGCTGTTGGTGATAAACTCCCTGCTGGTCCTCCCCGCCGCCTCCGCCCGGAATGTAGCCCGGAACATGCGGCAATACCACCTGTTCTCCCTGCTGGGGGCCGTCCTGGCGGGGGTAGCCGGGCTGATGACCTCCTACTACATGGGCGGCTCCGCCGGCGCCGCCATCACCCTGTATCTGGCGGTGTGGTTCGCCCTCACCTTCCTGGTGCGGAAATAGAAAAACGCTCCCGGCGTACGTGCCGGGAGCGTTTCCCTGTTTTAAAGGACTGCCAGTTCTCCATCCCGCAGGTCCACCGTGAGGGAGGCCCCCGGTTCCACCTGGTCAGCGATGATTTTCCGGCCGATGAGGGTCTCCACCGTGTGCTGGAGGTAGCGGCGCAGGGGCCGGGCCCCATAGACGGGGTCGTAGGCCGCCTCGATAATTGCCCCCTTGGCGGCGGGGGTGAGGGTAACCGCCAGCTGCTTATCGGCCAGCCGCCGGTTCAGTCCCTCCACGAGCAGGTCTACAATGTGGGTGATATTTTCCCTGGTCAGCGGCTTGTAGAAGACGATTTCGTCCAGCCGGTTGAGGAACTCGGGCCGGAAGGACCGCTTGAGCAGCTCGCCCACCTGATTCCGAGCCGCGTCGCTGATCTCGCCGTCGGGCCCGATACCGTCCAGCAGGGCCTGGCTGCCCAGGTTGGAGGTCAAAATCAGGATGGTATTTTTAAAGTCCACCGTCCGGCCCTGGCTGTCGGTAATGCGGCCGTCGTCCAATACCTGGAGTAATACGTTGAATACATCCGGGTGGGCCTTCTCCACCTCGTCAAAGAGGACCACGGAGTAGGGCTTTCTCCTGACCGCCTCGGTGAGCTGGCCGCCCTCCTCATAGCCCACGTACCCCGGAGGGGCCCCGATGAGCCGGGAGACAGAGAATTTTTCCATATACTCGCTCATGTCGATGCGCACCAGGTTGCGCTCGGAGTCAAACAGGGCCTCGGCCAGGGTTTTGGCCAGCTCCGTCTTGCCCACGCCGGTGGGACCCAGGAACAGGAAGGAGCCGATAGGCTTATCCGGGTCAGCAATACCCGCCCGGGAGCGGAGGATGGCCTCGCTCACCAGCCGGACGGCCTCATTCTGGCCCACTACCCGGCGGTGGAGAATGTCCTCCAGGTGGAGCAGCTTCTCCCGCTCCCCCTCCATCAGCCGGGCCACCGGGATGCCCGTCCACCGCTCGATGATCCGGGCGATCTCCTCCTCGGTCACCTTGTCCCGGAGGAGGGAGCGGGCCTTGCCCTCGCTGGCGGCGGCCTCCTCGGCCTCCAGGGCCTTTTTCAGCTCAGGGATGCGGCCGTACTGTAACTCTGCCGCCTTCTCCAGGTCGTATTCCCGTTGGGCCTTCTCCAGGGCGGCGCTGGCCGCCTCCAGCTCCTCCCGCAGCTTCTGCACCTTGCCGATGGCCCCCTTCTCGTTGTCCCACTGGGCTTTCTTGGCGTTGAAGTCGTCCCGCATGTCGGACAGCTCCCGCTGGATCTCGGCCAGATGCTCCCGGGACAGCTTGTCGGTCTCCTTTTTCAGGGCGGCCTCCTCAATCTCGTGCTGGATAATCTTCCGCTGGATGACATCCAGCTCGGTGGGCATGGAGTCCATCTCAGTGCGGATCATGGCGCAGGCCTCGTCCACCAGGTCGATGGCCTTGTCGGGGAGGAAGCGGTCAGAGATATAGCGGTTACTGAGGGTGGCGGCGGCAATGATGGCCCCATCGGTAATCTTTACGCCGTGAAATACCTCATACCGCTCCTTCAGGCCCCGGAGGATGGCAATGGCGTCCTCCACACTGGGCTCGTTCACCATGACAGGCTGGAACCGCCGCTCCAGGGCGGCATCTTTTTCGATATACTGCCGGTACTCGTTGAGGGTGGTGGCCCCGATACAGTGCAGCTCCCCTCGGGCGAGAAGGGGCTTTAACAGGTTGCCCGCGTCCATGGAGCCCTCAGTCTTGCCCGCCCCCACAATGGTGTGCAGCTCGTCAATAAAGAGGATAATCCGCCCCTCCGACTTCTTTACCTCGTTGAGGACGGCCTTGAGCCGCTCCTCAAACTCGCCGCGGTATTTCGCGCCGGCAATCAGGGCGCCCATATCCAGGGAAAAGATGGTCTTGTCCTGGAGAGACGCAGGCACGTCCCCCTTGACTATCCGCTGGGCCAGCCCCTCGGCGATGGCCGTCTTGCCCACACCGGGCTCGCCGATGAGGACAGGGTTGTTCTTGGTCTTCCGGCTCAGAATACGGATAACGTTCCGAATTTCGTCGTCCCGGCCGATGACTGGGTCCAGCTTGTTGTGCCGGGCCCGCTCCACCAGGTCGGAGCCGTATTTTTTCAGGGCGTTGTAGGTCTCCTCCGGGTTGTCGGAGGTGACCCGCTGGCTCCCCCGCACCTGGGCCAGGGCCTGCATTACCTTCTCCTTGTCCAGGCGGTATGTGCGGAATAGCTCCCGCAAAGCGGCGCTGGGGTGGGCCAGCAGGCCCAGGAGTATGTGCTCCACCGAGATGTACTCGTCCTTCATGGCCTGGGCCTCCTGCCCGGCCTCCTGGAGGGCGCGGTCCACGTCCTGGGAGACATACACCTTCCCACTCTCCCGGCCGGAGCCGGAGACCTTGGGCAGCTTGTCCACCTCGGCCCCCACCGCCGCCTCAAAGCTGGGGACGGTCATACCTACAGCGGTGAGCAGTTGGGGGATAAAGCCCTCCCCGTCCCCCACCAGGGCCAGCAGCAGGTGGGGCTGCTCGATCTGCTGGTTGCCGTGGGTCAGGGCGATGTCCTGAGCCCCCTGAATGGCAGCCAGGGATTTTTGGGTAAACTGATTCATGTTCATACTAACACTCCTTTCAGGAATAAGCCTGCGGTATGCTTGTAGTATAGGCCGCTCCGGCAGAGATTTCATGAACATAGTGTGAATTTTTAGCACTCAATCGCTTTGAGTGCTAATCCAATGGGGAGTGTCTCCATTGAGCATTTTAACAAGAGAGGCGGGCCGGGACAGAGCCCGGCCCCTACCGAATGCTCCCATCCAATGTTTCCCGTTGCTTTTCCGCCCCGACTGTGCTATGCTTGTTTATGACACCGTGAAAGGAGCGTACCCTCCCAATGGACAAACACACACCGCCCCAAGAGGCCCTGGACTCGCTGGATGAGATCGACCGCAGCCTCCATCAGATGCTGATGCTGGCAGAGCTGTCCGCCAGCGACGGTGACATGAACCGGACTAATCTGCAAACGGTCCTGGAGTATTTGCAGCGCAAAATTGACTGCGCCGCCGACCGCCTGGACGGACTTTAAACGGGCAGCGAAAACGCCTCCCTGGGAAAAGGGAGGCATTTTATCTGACCAGATGGACAAGAATGGGGATGTTCTGCCGCTTGCAGCTGTCGATTACATGCTTCGTCCCCCGGGACGTCCCGTCCCAGAGGGCCACCACCAGGTCGGCATAGGCGATGATTTGCAGGTTCCGCTTTAACGGCGCGTTCCGCCCGTATTTCTCGTATTCGGGCAGAAATTCCGTCAGCTTCAGGCGGTTTTCCCTGGCCCACGCCCGGGCGCAGGCATCCACCCCACGGGCTCCGCCTGAAACAATTTCCGTCGTGCCCTCCGGCAGATAGGGGCTTAAATCCGGTACGTTCAGATTTCTTGAGCCGACAATTGCAACGATCATACGCACCCCACAAAATTGATATGGTTCAATTTTTTAGCATATTATAGCAGAGGCAACACAAAATGTAAATATCTCACTGGTTAAATAATGAGGTATTTATGAAACCAATCTATTCCGATATTTTGAAAGAGCTCCGCAGGGACCGCAAGCTGACGCAGAAGGACATGGGCGACCTGATGGGAATTTCCCAGACCACCTACTGCGACTATGAAAACGGCGTGCGCAGGATGCCGCTGGCCATGCTGAGCTTTCTGGCCGACACTCTGGACACCTCCACCGACTACATCCTTGGACGGACCACGGAGATGCGGCCCTACCCCAAACGTACCACGAAGTCCTGAACGGAAAAAAACGGCCCTGCGGCCGTTCCACAAAAAAGAAATGACCCTTGACTGTCCGTTTCGTAATCCGTTACAGTCAAGGGTCATTTCTGTTCTGTCTTATTATCTAACATCATATGGCTACCTCCGTTTCTATTGGATACGCTCCACTGCATCCCGCCGGCAATCCTCCAGTTCTTCCACGACCATCTTTTTGTTGCCGTTATTACGGCCTAACTCCTCATATGTGAGGCCCCTGGTCGGATTCCCTTCCTGTTTGCCTTTTCGGTCTGCCGCTTTGCGCTGTCTGAAACGATCTGTCTTTTGCCGGTCTTTTCTGGAGATACCCTGATTTTCAGAGCTTCCTAAGAATCCTGAAGCTTAGTTGTCTCTCCTTAGCTCCCTCTCATGGCCGATCACAGATGTTTATACAAAATTGTTTGACCAGACATTTCGTTTCAGCTGCCGGGGCACTTACTTGTACATTGGACTCACCTTTCCTTTGTCTGGTTATAATTTACCACACTAATGTAATCCTGTCAAGTGTTTTTGTTCGTTTTATTCAACAAATATGACCCTCTGGATTTTTACGTTTTGCATAATACCAGGCAGAATCCTGCAAAATGAGGGCCCCTCCTGCCGGAAGGGCCCTCCATGCTCACATATGTTCCGGCTCCTTGTCTCCGGGCAGGGCGCACAGGAACTGATACTGGGGCACCAGGGACTTCCACCCCTCCAGCACCTGGCCGGCCAGCTCCGGGGTAAAGAACACCCCCTCGCAGTTGTGCTCACAGGTGAAGCCCAGCCCCTTCCGGTTGTACCAGGGATAGAGCAGCGGGCCAGGGTCCCCCTTGGGGCGCTTGTACTCCTGGCCCTCCAGGTGAAACTCCCCCCGCCGCGCCACCGCCCGGGCCAGTTTTTCCACGGGCTTGGGGTCCCGGTCGATGCGGGCGCGGAGTTTGGCCACGGTAGTGGGAAGCATCTCCCAGCAGCCCATACCGTAGCCGTAGTGGTCGGGGGCGATCTCAAACCAGAAGCAGGGAATACGCCCGTCCTGCTCCCCCGGCTTGCGCAGGGAGAACCAGAGGTGGTCCTTGTAAGGCCCCCGGCCAAAGAGCCGCCGGGCGTCCCGGTAGATGCGGCTCACCTTCAGCTCCAGGCCCAGCTTGGGGAAAGCTTCTGTCATATCCTCCAGCAGCTGGGCGGCCAGCTCCCTGGTGGGCCGGTCCACCAGGTCGGTGAACTCCTGCTTGTGCTCCTGGAACCAGGCCCGCTCGTTGTTCAGCTTCAGGCCCCATAAAAAGTCGATGGCGCCCTGGGTGTAGCCTTGAAACATGTTTTTTCCTCTTTCGGTGTTCTCTTTATGCAGGGGCGGACATTACACGCCCCGCGCTCCGTTATCCCGCCATCTGGCTGGGGTCGATGGGTGCAAGGCCGGAGTCGGAGGGGGACTGGGTGCCCGAATCAGTCGTGCCAGGGTCCGCCGGCGGATTGGTCGTGCCCGGGTCGGTGGTTGTACCGGGATCAGTGGTTGTACCGGGATCAGTGGTTGTACCGGGATCAGTGGTTGTGCCGGGATCAGTGGTTGTGCCGGGGTCAGTGGTTGTACCGCCGCCGGGCTTGCCGTCCACCCAGGTGGAGGGGTCGCCGTCGGCGGGATTATAGTGGTAGGTATTGGGTCGCATGTTGTACTTGCTCTTGCCCATATCCTGGGTCTCCAGCAGGTTGCCCGCCTTGTCGTAAATATCCCGGTAGGTCTGGGCACTGATGCCCACATAGGCGTATTGCTCCCGGTCCAGCACCAGGGTGCCCTGGGGCACGTCGGGATCGGGCTGGTAGACGGTGGTGGGGCTCACCCGGTTGAATGTATTGCTCCGGGGGACGGCGTAGACGCCGTCGGGGTTGGTACCGTAGATTTTCACGTTCAGATACCGGCCCCCCTTGGCGTCGTAGCTGCTGGTAACGATCTTGATGGGGTAGTCAGTACTGTTTTTAAAGCGGAAGTCCTGCACACCGAAGAAGACGGTAGCGTCCATGCCGGGCTCCACATAGCCGGTGTTAAAGCCGTGGGCGTGGCGCTCCACAATCTCCAGATTGGTGTGGAGCACCGCGAAGTAGATGGTGGAGGAGGGCTGGCACACGCCGCCGCCCACACCGGTGTCCGACTTGTTCCCCGCGTAGATGGGGGCCTCCCGGTAGCCCTTCTCCACGGTGCGGCTGCCGGTGGTGTTGTTATAGGAGAACTCCTCCCCGGGCAGGAGGATTTTATTGTTGCAGGCCTCGGCGGCCAGCTTCACATTGTGCTTGCGGTTGGCCGAGCCGGACACATGGGTGGTGCCCTCCCCCAGCAGGTCCTTGAACAACTGGCCACCCAGGTCGTCCTTGGTCACCTTGGGCCGGGTGATGGTGAGGGGGATGGAGAAGGTCTCGCCGCCTTTGGCGTTCCGGTAGGCGGTTTTCAGATCATCCACGTTGAAGTCCACCCCCACGGTGTGGTCGGTGATCTCCATGGAGTCCAGGTCTAGGGCAGCGTCCTTGGGTTCGGCGTACACCTCCCGGTGGATGGCCTCGAAATCGGGCTCCTGGGTCTCGCTCTGGGTGGCGGACAGGGCCACGGTGGCGTCTACCGCGTCGCTCTTTCCGCTGAACCGCTCCACAAAGGCCTGCTGGAGCTTCTCCTCCATCTGAGCCTTTGCATCATCCCAGTTTACGGTGGTGACCGGGGCCCCCTTGGTCATAACCAGCTGGTCGCCCTCCACCTGATAGCCGTGGTCCTCCGCCGCGGCGCTCACCGCCTGCTCCATCCGCTCCATCAGCTCGGCCTGGGCGGGCTCCTCCTCGGGGAGGGCCAGGGGCAGCTGGCTGGACATGCCCAGCATGTGGCCAACCAGCCGGGGGCCGCCGGTAAGGAAATTATCGTGGCCCACGTCCCAGGCCTCCTGGGCGCTCCGGGCGGCGTCCACCGCCAGCTTGCTGACATCCAGCTCCTCCTCCAGGTCCTCATAGGTCAGGGAGAGGGAAATGTCCTTGCCCTGCCGGGCCACGGTGTCTTCCACCGCCGCCCGGGCCTGCTCCGATGTCATGCCGGAGACGTCAATCCCCGCCACCGACACGTTGGGCAGGATGGTATCCCGGCCCGCCGCCCAGGCGCAGGTGCCCAGGTAGGCCGCCGCCAGAAGTCCCACCACCGTGCCGGTGATAATCCAGGGCAGCTTGCCGCCGCCCGCACTCTTGTCTACTCGCTGTCCATCCATTGCACTAATTCCTTCCTGTCCGATCCAGGGCCGGACCGGCGCACACAGGATGCTGTGTGTCCCTTTGATATCATGGCCGCATATTGCATACCGATTTTCTATTATAGCACGGCCTCCCCCCGAAATAATTACAGAATAGTTACAAGTCCGCAGAAAGATTTCACCAAAAAACCAGATTGAGCCATTTACTTTTTTTCCATCCTGCGTTATGATAGGCTTTGTAACACACCGCCCCATTTCTTCACCGAATTTTAAGAAAAAATCAATTCCATTTTGGGGATTTTCTGTTATAGTGTTAATACATCAGCACAGCCGCCGGCGAGAGGGACCGGCGGGGATACGGGGGTACAACATGGCAGACTACCAAGGTCAAAAAAACAACGGCGACGGATTTTATTGGCTCATTGCCCTGGGGCTGATCTTTACCGGCATCGCCGCCCCGGTGGGCGTGCTGATGATTGTGCTGAAGATGCTCAGCGGCAACAAGAAAAAGGGGCGCCACCCCTACTACCAGCAGCAGTACGGCCAGGAGAGCGTGGGGGCCCGCACCACCTGCGAGGCTCCCTCCTGGGAGGAGCCTCCCCAGGCCGCCCCCTCCCGGGAGGCTCCCGCCGGCCCCACCCGGAAGCAGCCCCCGCTCAAGTCCAGGAAAAAGAAGGACCGGGGCCGGGACCTGATCTCTGAGCTGGACAAAAAGGGCAAGACCTGGGCCATCGCCGGGGCCGCCACCGCCGCCGGCTGCCTCATCGGCTTTATCAGCAGCCTGGGCGACCCGCTGTACTGGCTGTTCAACGGCAATTTCGCCTTTTTCATTGAGGAAATTATGGAGCTGATGGTGCTCCCCTGCATCGCCGCCGCCGGCTTGGGCGGCCTGTGGGCCGGGCTGCGCAAGCGCAAACAGGCCAGCCGCTGGCGCAGCTACATGGCTATGATCGGCCGGCAGAGCTCGGTGTCCATTTCCGCCCTGGCCTCGGCCACCGGACTGCCCCCCGCCAAGGTCCGGGACGACCTGGCCGACATGCTGGACGACGGCATCTTCCCTCAGGGCTTTCTGGATTACGGCGGCGACCGGCTGGTCCTCTCCGGCGACGGCCTCACCGGCGCCCCCCGGGAGCAGACCGCCCCGCCTCCACCCCCCAAGGCCGACGAAAACGCTATCCTGGCCGAGATACGGGCGGTGAACGACGCCATCGACAACGAAAAGATGTCCGCCCAGATCGACCGCATCGGGGTCATTACCGCCAAAATTCTGGATTACCAGAAGACCCACCCCGACAAGGCCGTCCAGCTCCACAGCTTTTTGAGCTACTACCTGCCCACCACCCTGAAAATTCTCCGGGCCTATGCCCAGCTGGAGGATCAGGAGGTGTCCGGCCAGAACATCACCGCCGCCATGTCCCGCATCGAGGGGATGATGGATAAGGTGGTGGAGGGCTTCGAGAAGCAACTGGACCTTCTGTTTCAGGGGGACGCCATGGACATCACCACCGATGTGGAGGTGCTGGAGCGGATGCTGGCCAAGGACGGCCTGTCCGACCAGGAGGGCCTCACCCTGGGGCTGTGACCTCCCCCTTTAACGCAACACAGCACGGCCGGAGCGGCGCGGACAGCGCGGCTTCGGCCGTTTTTGCTGGCCGCTTCTTATTCCCCTTCGGGGATAGGCAGAGGTAGAACCCCTGCCCTACAGGACGCGGCGGACAGCAAAACAGGTGCATGTCCCAAAGGCCGCTGCCCCCCATTTCCCTCCGGGGGCTGGACAATTGGGGCGGAAACGGCTATAATATCCTAAAAAATACGAAATAAGGAGCCTGTTATGCTGTACCGTCTTCTCTGGATTTTCTTCATCTACGCCTTCCTGGGCTGGTGCACCGAGGTGAGCTACGCCGCCCTGGTCACTGGAACCTTCGTCAACCGGGGCTTTCTCAACGGGCCCGTCTGCCCCATCTACGGCTTTGGCGTGGTGATCGTCCTCACCTGCCTCACCCCCCTGGCGGGCAGCCTGCCCCTGCTGTTTCTGGGCTCGGTGGTCCTCACCTCCGCCCTGGAGTGGCTCACCGGCTTCGCCCTGGAAAAGCTGTTCCATCAGCGGTGGTGGGACTACTCCGACGAGCCCTTTAACCTCAGTGGCTACATCTGCCTGCGCTTCGCCATCGCCTGGGGCTTTGCCTGCATGTTTGTGGTCAAGCTGCTCCACCCCACCGTACTGCTGTTCATCCGCATCGTCCCGCAGGTTCTGGGCGTTGTCCTGCTGGCGCTGATGGGGGCTGTGATGGCGGTGGATCTGGCCGCCACCGTGTCCACCATTATCAAGCTGAACCGCCGGCTGGCGCAGATCGACGAGCTGGCCGCCAAAATCAGAGAGGCCTCCAACGAGTTCGGGGAGAATCTGGCCGACCGGGTGCTGGACGCCGCCGAGCGGGGGGCTGGCTGGAAGGAGGACCTGGACGAGCTGTCCTTCCGGCTGGCCGAGCGCCGGGCGGAGCTGGCCGACAATCTGGCCGAGTGGGAGCAGCACCGGGAGGAGCAGCGGGCCCAGGTCCGCCGGCAGCTGGAGGATTGGCACGCCTCCATGCAGGCGCTGCTGGCCGGTGACTCCTTCGGCCACCGGCGGCTGCTGCGGGCCTTCCCCCGGCTGCGGTCTCTGGACCACGCCGGCGCGCTGGAGCGCCTCCACCACCGGATGGAGCATCTGCGCAACCGCTGAACCGGATGGGTCCCCTTCGCCTCTGCTCGATGGGATAAAATACGCGGCAGGACATTGCTCACTTGCACTTTACAATACCCGAAATTTTGTGATATAATTGTTAACATCACATGGAAAGAAAAGGAATCCACCTATGGACGAGCTGCAAAATCTCAAATCCCGCATGGAACAGGAGCGGCCCTCCCCTTGGGAGGACTTGCCCGACATCGCCCTGTATATGGACCAGCTGATCTCCTACATGCCCCGGCAGCTGATCCGTTTTGACGGGGGGCCGGTTCTCACCTCCGCCATGGTGAACAACTACATTAAAGACGGCCTGGTGCCCCGGGCGGAGGGCAAACGCTACGGCCCCATCCACCTGGGCTACCTCACCGCCGTAGTGGCCCTGAAGCAGGTGCTGTCCGTCCGGGACATCGGGGCGCTGATGGGGGCGGGGCGAGCCCTGGAAAAGAGCCCTCCGGAACAGTACGCCTACTTCCGGGACGCCCTGGACCACGCCCTTACCGACACCGCCCAGGCCATCGACCCGGAGGCCGGCCAGTCCGACCTGGCGAAGATGGCCCTGGACTTCGCCGTGCGCAGCTACGCCAACCAGCTGGCCTGCCAGCGCATCCTCTCCATCCTCCAGCCCCAGGAAGAAAAAAAGCGCAGATAGCCGGGCCGTCTTCCACCCGATATGAAAAAGGAGTATTGTTATGTCAGATTTTGTTATCCTCACCGACTCCTCCGCCGACCTGCCCCCCGACCTGGTCCGGCAGATCAATGTTCAGGTTCTCCCCCTCTCCTTTATCCTGGCCGATCACACCTATTACAACTACCCCGACAACCGGGACATGGACCCCCACGTCTTCTATGACCGCCTGCGCGGCGGCGAGATGGCCACCACCAACGCGGTCAATGTGGCCCAGTACACCGAGGCCCTGGAGCCCCTGCTTCAGGCCGGGAAGGATGTGCTGATTCTGGCCTTCTCCTCCGGCCTGTCCGCCACCTACAACGCCTCCCGCCTGGCCGTGGAGGAGCTGAGCGCCCAATATCCCGACCGGCGGCTGTACACTGTGGACACCCTGTGCGCCTCCCTGGGCCAGGGGCTGCTGGTGTGGTATGCCACCCGCCAGCGGGACCTGGGCCACTCCATCGAGGAGGTCCGGGACTGGGTGGAGGAGCACAGGCTGAACCTGTGCCACCAGTTCACCGTAGACGACCTCCATTTCCTCAAGCGGGGGGGCCGTATCTCTGCCGCCACCGCCATGGTGGGCTCCATGCTCCACATTAAACCCGTCCTCCATGTGGACAACGAGGGCCACCTCATTAATATCGGCAAGGCCCGGGGCCGGCAGGCCTCCCTCAAGGCCCTGGTGGACCGGATGGAGGACACCGCCATCGATCCGGGCAGCCTCACCGTCTTCATCAGCCACGGCGACTGCCCGGAGGACGCCCAAACGGTGGCCGACATGGTAAAGAAGCGCTTTGGCGTGCAGGACGTGGTCATCAACTATGTGGGCCCCGTCATCGGCGCCCACTCCGGCCCGGGCACTGTGGCCCTGTTCTATATGGGAACGGACCGGTAGCGCCATGACCGGCAGCTGGAAGTTTGTGTCGGAGACCTGGGAGACCATCTCCCTCCACGACCACTGCATCACCTCGGTGGAGGAAATTGGAACGGATCTGATACTCCATTTTACAGATGATGGCTTCGACGTTACAAAGGACAACCCCCTCAACCCCACCGGGCGGCACCGGAACACCGGCCTGGCGGGCTTTATCGTGCTGGAGCTGTATGCGCAGCGGGTACTGTTCTGCTGGAACGACCTGCCCCGGGACGCCTGGTTTCAGGACTGGCCAAGAAAATAGATTGGATGTGATGCCATGGACGAGGTCAAATGGCTTGAGGTGGCCGTCAACACCACCCCGGACCGGCTGGACCAGGTGTGCGCAAAGCTGGCCGCCGCCGGAATGGACAGCCTGGTGATTGAGGACGAGCAGGATTTTCTCAGCTTCCTGGAGCAAAACCGGCAATATTGGGACTATGTGGACCAGGAGCTGCTGGACCGGATGAAGGGGGTTACCCGGGTGAAGTTCTACGTCACCGACGACGCAGACGGCAGAGCTCAGCTGAAGCAGTACACCCGGGGGCTGGAGACGGAGTACACCACCGTCCCCCTCACCGACAACGACTGGGCCTACAGCTGGCAGAAGTACTACAAGCCCCTGGAGATCGGCAAGCGGCTCTACGTGGTACCCCAGTGGATGGGGGAGGAGCCCGTCCCGGCGGGCCGGGTGCCCTTCTACCTCAACCCCGGCCTCACCTTCGGCACCGGCTCCCACGCCTCCACTCAGCTGTGTCTGGAGGGGGTGGAGGCCCACACCGTCCCCGGTCGAACGGTGCTGGACCTGGGCTGCGGCAGCGGTATCCTGTCCATCGCCGCCCTGTGCCTGGGGGCCAGCTCCGCTGTGGCGGTGGATATCGACCCCAAGGCGGTGGATGTGGCCTATGAGAACGCCGCCCTCAACGGCATCGGCCGGGACCGGTATACCGTCCGGGCAGGCAATGTGCTGGCGGACACAGCTCTGGCCACTGAGCTGGCACAGGAAAAATATCATCTGGTGCTGGCCAACATTGTGGCTGATGTCATCATCCCCCTGGCCCCCCAGGTACCCGGCCTGCTGGAGCAGGACGGCGTTTTCCTCTGCTCTGGCATCATCGACACCCGGACCCAGGAGGTGGAGGTGGCCCTGAAGCAGGCCGGCCTCACCCTGATCCGGAAGCGGGAGAAAAACGGCTGGGCGGCACTGGAGGCAAAACGGTAATACTAAACAGGGGGCGGCCTTTGGCCGCCCCTGTACATAAGGAGACCATCTATGAAAATTCTGATTTTCGGGCCCAAGGCCCGCTATGACCTGTATCTCCCGAAATTTGTCCGGGATCTGCCCGTGGAGCTGGTTTTCAGCGGAGCCCACCAGTCCAGCCTCCAGGCGGCGGAGGAAAACCCCGACGCCCAGGTGATTTTCGCCGACGCCATCACCCCCATCGGCCGGGACATCATGGACCTCCTCCCCCGGCTGAAGCTGATTCACTCCGAGGGGGTGGCCTTCAACGCCATCGACATCGCCGCCGCCCGGGAAAAGGGCATCTTTGTGTGCCACAACAAGGGCTGTAACGCCGTCTCGGTGGCGGAACACACGGTTATGCTCATGCTCATGGCCCTGCGCTGCGGGATCACCGGTCACGCTGCCGTCAAGGCAGGGGAGCAGATCCGCTTTAAGGAGCGGTTTATGGTGTCCAGTGCCCCGGAGCTGGGGGAGCAGACGGTGGGCCTTATCGGCCTGGGGGACATCGGCTCTGCCACCGCCCGGCTGTTGCGTCCCTTTGGCTGCACACTGTACTACTACACTGCCCACCGCCGTTCCGCCGAGGTAGAGGAGGAACTGGAGGTCACCTACCTGCCCCTGGAGGAGCTGGCCGCCCGGTGCGACATTCTCTCTCTCCACTGCGCCGTCAACGAGCAGACCACCCATATGATAAACGCGGAATTTCTGTCCCGCGTCAAGCCGGGTGCTATCCTGGTGAACACCGCCCGAGGCCAGCTGGTGGACAACATGGCCGTCCGTGCGGCCCTTCTGGAGGGGCGTCTGGGTGGCGTCGCCTTCGACACCCTCGACCCAGAACCCACGCCCGCAGACCACCCTCTGGTGGACCTACCCCCGGAGATCGCGGACCGGGCGGTGTACTCCCCCCACCTGGGCGGCATCACCGGCGGTTCCTTTCGCCGGGCCCACCGGAATATGTGGCGCTCTGTCCGGCTGCTTCTGGAGGGAGAGCGGCCCAATTTTATCGTCAACGGACTGTAAAACGACAGGCCCCCCACGGGGGGCCTGTCGTTTATGGAACGGGGCCGGACGCCGCCCCAGGGAAAACTGTCCCAGAAACCGGACTGCCCGGTCTCCTCTGACAGCGCCCCCCGACGGACTGCGCGCCCGGCCCCTTTATCCGCCTGACGAATCAGGCAAAGATTATCTGTCCCTGGATGGGATAGATTACTTCATGCCGTTCTCGTAGGACTCGATCATCTTCTTGACCATCTGGCCGCCCACGGAACCGGCCTGCTTGCTGGTCAGGTCGCCGTTGTAGCCCTGCTTCAGGTTGACGCCAACCTCGTTGGCGGCCTCCATCTTGAACTTGTTCATAGCCTCGCGGGCATTGGGAACCATAATCTTGTTGCTATTACTGTTAGACATGACTTGTCTCTCCTTTTCCTTTTGTTTGGTGTTAGTTTTCGTTGGATGGAACATCCGCTTATAGCTTTGCCCCGAACGTCAGAGATATACCGATTCTCCTGCCTGCCTATATTTTCTAACTTTGGCGGGTTGTGGATAACCTCACCTGAAATAAAAAAGACAAGGTTTGCAGCTCTCTGGTAGAATGAAGCAGCGACACACCATTCTGAAAGGAGACTGTAAACCATGTCAGAGAAGATTGTACAGCTAAACGAAGAAGTAATCAAGTGTCAACTTAAGGAACTGGTACGCGGGAGCGTGGAGGAAGCTCTCATTGAAATGTACCTGGCTGGTGTCTCGGTGCGCAGAGTAGAGGACATCACTGAGGCGCTGTGGGGCAGCAAAGTGTCTCCAGCGACCATCAGCGAGCTGAACAAAAAAGCATATGTCCACATTGAGGATTGGCGCAACCGGCCTTTACAAGGCGGACGCTATCCATATGTCTATGTGGACGGGATTTATCTGCGGCAGAACTGGGGCGGAGAGTATGAGAATGTAGCCGTTCTGGTAGCCCAGCTGCGGGAAATGAAGCTGAAGGAGGCGGCTAAGAAAATGGAGGACGGCATTGAAGAGATGTTGACCTATTGCGACTTTCCCAGCGAACACTGGACTCGTATCTGCACCAACAATGTCATGGAACGGCTCAACCGGGAGATCCGCCGCCGCACCGGAGTAGTGGGCTGCTTCCCGGATGGCAATTCTGCCTTGATGCTGGTCTGTGCCAGGCTCCGCCATGTAGCTGGCACACAGTGGGGCAACAAGAAGTACATGAATATGAAGCACTTAGTGGCTGCCCTGGAGGATACCTCTATTGCTGGCTGATTCTATTCTGCCAGAGCCTGCAAACTATTTTGCGCATATTTCTTGACATTACCCATCAAAAATTTGGCTATCGTACTCCAAGTCAAGTAGAAAATGATTATTACCAGACATGAAATCAGCGAGGGCATTTTGGACTTTCCAAAAGAAAGTGTCCAAAATGCCCTCGCCAATTCAATTGGACTGTGGTGCCAAAAAAGATGTATTGGTCTATTTAGATTAGGTAGGATCGTTCACAGTTTATTTTTCAAAAAAGGACATTTGCTTAGCCTCTTCAAATACAGAGATTTCAATCTGTAATGTACCTTGTTTGCGCTCACCTTTGATTACTATGTCGATACTGTCCGCTTTTACACTAGGTCTAATTTCCCAATCATCCATAGTAACTGGCACTTTGATTCTGGTAAAAGATTCGTTGGCTGTTGAATACTTCCGCAAATCCGTTGACTTTGCAATAGTTTGTCTTATATCAACCGGATCACTATCTACGACAATCGTTCCAGTGCTTATCTCCGTGTTGTTAGATGTCTTTTTTAGATAAACGCCCTTTTCAAATCCACCGGCCTTTTTTCTTTTCTTTTCTTTTCTGTCTAAAATATCTTGAAAAACGATACCCTTCTGTTTTACGATACTGTCTATCACTTCCATGACATCCGCCAATTCAGCGATTAAGTCATCTGTGTCCTTGGCATCAAGTACTTCCAAGGACTCTTCAACCAATTTTCGCTTTAGCAGTCGTATTAAAATATCCTTTTCCAATTGAGCAGTTACTGCCTGTTCACCATTCTTTTCTATTTTTTCAGGAATCTTATCACGAACAAGTTTATTGAATTCAAGGCTCTGAGTTTTTCCAAATGTATTTCTAACCTCAACTTTAGCACCTGTTCTTACAAGCTGATAATACGCATGAGAAAGAATTCCTCCTTCAAGAATAATATTTGCGCCTAGCAATTGAGCAGCGTGCCCTATCCTGTCAATAACGTCCCGATTTCTAAGAATCTTTTCATCAGTGGGTTGGATGAGTACATTTCTAATGATGCCACCTTGCTGCTGCATCTGATTTTCTAATCGCTCCACATCTTGTAATGTGCGGGTAATGAAGGTGCGCTCAAAAGACAGTTTGTTTCTCGGTGTCATCTGAGTTTCGTTATACTGATAAGGTTCGTGGAACCATGGAAACACATGGCGGTTGTATCGATTATGGTCAACACCAACAAACCACATAACACTAATGCTCTGCTGTTCAGCCTCTGCAATCCTTCTAGTTACTAAAGCAATTTCTTTAATCCAATCCTTTTCAGGAATGGATGCTTTCCAGTCAAATGGCATTGCCAAACTTTGCACTTCCCAGCGGCCGTCTTTCATAGGACAAACAAAGTATTTTTTGTAATTCCGTCTTTCTTCTACTTTGAAATTTGTAGGGTCAACCGTGGTGATGTCTTCGCCCATGGTATCAACTATATATTTATCATGGCTATAATAGTATAGTCCTTCTGGCAATCCCCATAAAGCTTCCATTCGAACTATATTGTTTTTAGGACTTGCATAGGCAAAAGCAGAAGAAAACGCAGGAATATAATTATGCAGTATAAAAATAATGTTATTTGTTGTCTTTTCCTTTAATTCTGCATAGTTTTTCTTCAGCCAGGTAACTGCTGCATCCATTTCGCGAATTTCACATGTCCGAGGCAATAATTGCCGTTCTTCCTTATCATCGGTGTCGACATCGGTGCGAATAATTAGCGACTGTGAGGCAAGCACACGCAAATCACTTTCCAGTTCTTGGCTCACAATTCCTTGCGCTAACAACGAAAGTGTATTCTCGTTATCTAAAATATACAGTGGGGCAATATTTTGGCCTAACTTCTGATAAAGTAGAGGGTTCTGAATTTTATAATAAGATTTATATTTATCCGCATCTTCTGCTGATAGCTTATGAACACAACGAGGAAATATGGTACTCTCACGTGTAGGCCGTTCAATTGACATAACTGACCTTTTTAGAGGGTTAATACCAGTGCTTTCTGACTCCTCATCAGCTTGAACTAGAAAAATATAATCTCCGTCAAAAATCCATTCGAAATGCACCCGCAGCCCACAATCTGTTGCCCACGTGCAAGGAACGGACAAAACTTCTTTTAACGCTTTACTGCTTGGACATGTAAGCGCTGACCCTAAATAACTGGAAACATTGATTTTTTTGCGCCATTTGCGCAAAGAAATTTTAAACAATTGAGGTAATGCTGTCTCAATTTCGCCTTGCCAATCACGTTTTTCCTCTGCTATGCGCCGTTCATTTGAAACATGCCCACGTAGCAACGGGTCGACTCGTTTCTGAACAATTATTGGCATAGAAATGTTCGATGATTCTGCTTGCTCAATAGAGTCGTCGAAGCAATGCTTTACTAATGCAGGCCAATCCGCCAAAATGCCACCAACAGAAATATATTTGCCACGTTCCTCTAGACCTTCAGTTTGTGCGTTTGAACGTACAATTATTGAATCTTGAGCGGATATTCCACAAAGTTTCGCAGCCTTTTCCACGCTTTGTTTCCAAGCTCGTAATGATTCATCAAAACAACGACCAATTTTGTAAGTTTCTAAAAGCGTACCAGAAATCACAAAAAAAGGTAGCGTCCATTGTGATGGCAAAGAGGCTATGCCATAGGCTTTTTCACCAACGACATCCATACAAACTTGTTCAGGGGTTATCGTTTGGCACTTGTCTTCTGTAACCCAGATTACAGAGTTAATTGGTTTTAGCTTTGCAGTCTTAGCCATCACTATCACCTCACTTCGATTGGCTACTGTTACCGAATAACGCTGTTGCAACTTCTGACATTTTACCTACGGCTTGGTCAGCAAAATAACCAGCTACAAATCCCACACATATTCCTGTAGCAACGGATGGAGACTTTGTTGCATTAATAAGACCAGAAATTACCATACATCCTACGATAACAGCTATGCACGCAGAAATCCAAGGTGAGAATACTCTCCAATATATTCTGTCTTGAGACCAATAGCCACGAGCGACTACTCTGTAAAAATACTTTATACCAAAAATTGTACCACCCAAGAGCCCCGAAAAAAAGTAATACATGATGCCTTCAAAAGAGAGGAGCTTCTTACCTTCTAAACAAAGAATGCCAGAAAAACAACCGCACCAATTGAAAAGTAAGCCAAGCAAAGAAATAACCAAAACAATGCCTACATAAATGGCTTCGTGCCGAATCTCCGTACGTGCTTCTTTGGGATATCCGGATTCCCATTGATAGGGCTTTCTACCATCAGTATTTAGATTTTCTTCAGTAGCACCGTTGTCCTCTTGTTCCTGAAAGGTGGGGGGTTCTGTTTTGGCGGCAGTTTCCTTATCAATCGTACTCTCAGGCATTTAAACCTCCACTCTGCTCCGCAAAATACGTTCGGAGCCGATCAATTGTCTTTATAGTTAATGTACTGTCTGGATTGGTCTTATAATTAAATTTTTCTATATTTCCCTGATCGCGTGCAATCACCTGCCTAAAAAACTGCGATATTGGTGCCTTTAAGATATGTACCTGCCCAAGAGGGTCTTCCCATGTACCATCAACGTCGCAATAGAATAGGTACTCATTATCTCCCACGATGCTGCTAACCTCGGATGCCCGACAAACGTTCCACTCCATATCCATCGTATTGAGAGTAGAAACAATCGATCTATATGGAACAAAGTGAATATGTGCATGATCTGTTCCACAAGATGTATCTGAACCTTCGCGATTGGGACCATGTTCAAAAGCAATTACAGATCCATAGCAATCACTCAATGCACGAACAATGTTCTTCGCAAATTTTTGAAACTCAGCGCAAGAATATAATTCCTTCATCGAGCAGCAATGCTTTTTAGGAATGACAAGTGTCCATCCCTCAACAAGAGCACCAATAGAGGAAATCGCAAAGTAATTATCTACTTCGGCAATCACAGTGTTTTCTATCTTGTGTGCGCCATTTACGTCGTTGACAATGTTACAAAATCTACAATTTTCCATTTGTTATCCCCCAATTTCCGCATTATTAAAACAGACTGCTTTTGATAGCGTTTTAATTGTATCAAAAGGCGGTACACATGATCTATCTTTGAAAATCATCAACTCGCCACCCTTCGGTTTGTTTGATAAGCTATAATTTATCGAAAAGTGACACTTTTCAAAGTCGGAATAGAGACGCTCTATCTCAACCTTGTCATCATAGGTCATTATCCATTTGCAGTCTATTTTGGCTATGTCCGCTCTTAGGCGTTCATGGTCAGAAGTTGAAAAATGATTCAGATATAAACGCTGCCCCTTTTCATAGTATGGAGGATCAAGATATATGAACACGTCTCCAGCCACGTTTTCTGCGGGCAAGTACTTTTTTATGAAAACGGAGATGTCCTGATTATAAACTTTTATTTTATTGCGATGCTTTGAAATAGTTTTAATCTTTTCAATTAGAGTGTCCTTATTAAAGCGGCAGTCAATCTTATAATCACCGTTTTGCTCATATCCACCGATGGGGCCAGCAGACAATATTCCAGATCGATTTGTCCTATTCAAATAAAACATTGCAAAGCCAAATTCTCTACTATATTTCCTTGAGGTCGAGACAATGTTTTTTTGTTTACGCCATTCTTGAATTGTTACTGGTGTGTTTTCGATTTTTTCAATAAACCATCGGGGTGATTCAATAATGGATCGCCAAAATGAATAAACAGCCTTGTCCGCATCATTAATTATTATGCGATCTACTACACCATCTATTAAAAGGCTTAGTGCAATACTCGCTCCTCCTGCAAACGGTTCCACATAGATGCAATTTTTGAGGTCATTAATCTTAATGGCACTGGCAACGATAGGATATAGTGCCGATTTCCCCCCTGGGTAACGTAGGGGCGAATAATTGATCATCAGAAAACGAGCCCCCTATCTCATTGAATTTCTCTTCCATTGCATCCCTTATCAGTAGTAGCCTGATAGTATCCGTGTCATATGCGCTCTATATATTCAAATCTTCTAAAGATTATAAACATCGTATTTGCTAAATTCGGAATCTGTAAAATCCGCAGTTTTTGCAACACCGTGCGATGTGGCAAAAACTTGCTTGGCAATATCTTTTTTGGTCATGCAAACACCAACTTTTCGTACATAGCTTTGTGCTTTTGGTATCCATATAGTATATCAGAATACATTCTTTTTTTCAACCTTTTATACGCAGATTTCCAATCTTGTGCTCCAAAAGTAAGTTGGTGTTTTGAGAAGGTATGTATACAGTCTAAAATTTTTTCATACTCGTATTGATGACATACTATCAATCTTCCTACATATCTTAGAGGGCTTTTTCGAGGAGAAATCAAAGTATGCATCTAAGCCCGGAAGAAAAACAATCGTTGGTTGCCCGTTACCATACAGGAAACTCTGCAGCAGAAATTTGCGCTGATACTGGGATTGTAAGAAGTACTTTCTATACCCGGATTAAGCCCTGCACAACAACAAAAACAAATTCGGGTCATGTGGTAAGCCAACAGGAATTTATCAAGATGAAGCAACGGATTCAAGAATTAGAGCAGAAAGTCGAGATCCTACAAAAAGTAGGTTGTCCTGCGTCCGTACTGCTTCGAAAAAATTACAAGAACTTTACAAACTGTATGGGCCAGTACAACGTCCATGCCCTTTGCGAGACCCTCTGTGTTTCTTGAGGTACCTTTTGCACCATAATCTTCCGAAGCAAAGAGATAACCATCTATGACAAGCGCAGAGCCGAAACGAAAGGACACTTCAAAGGAGTCTTTCATAAAAGTCATCGGCGATTTGGTGCAAATAGAATTTCCACGGTATTGTCTGACCAGGGAATCCGTATCTCTCTCCAATATACTGCAGAGCTTATGTAGGAAATGAGGATACAAGGTGTAACTTTCTATTTCAAACGGGACTATCAAAAGAAAGAATGGCTAAACAAAAGACAAAATATTCTTCAGAGACAGTTTCAAGTGGACGCCCCCAATCGGGTTTGGGTCAGTGGTGTGACCTATTTCAAAATCAATAATAAGTACTTCTACGTATGTGCGATCCTCGACCTCTTTCTCCGAAAAGTTGTTGCGCACAGTGGGTCTCCAAAGAATAGCACCTATCTAATCACTTCAACTTTCAGACAAGCATTCAAAAGCATAAACGCCCCTCAGTCTCTGATGTTTCACAGTGACCAAGGGGCACAGTATACCTCAAAAGCGTTTCGCAAACTGTTACGAATGAACAAGATTGTCCAATCTTTCTCTGCTCCGGGACAACCTTATGGCAATGCGGTTATGGAATCATTTTTCTCTTATATGAAACGGGAGTAAATCTATCGTCCACAATACAAATCTGAGCAGCAGTTTTCTTTTTTCAATCTTAAATTTCAGAGATTTTGTCATAGGTTGCCTATTTTAACCGTCCACAGAGAAACATAGAAAAAGCCTAACATTGCAAGGCTTTTCTCGAAAAAAATGAGGGTAGAAATATTGGACAGCCCAATTTAACTGTTCAATACTCCCACCCTAATTCAATTTTTTATTACTTTTCATTTTATTTATCTAAATGCTTTTGGTAAAAAAGCATATAAAATTACATATACTTCCTAACGATTGATAATCTTGCCTTTGGATCCAACCATAAATGGAAGTCCGCAGCAATTTCTGGGTAAGCGCTCACACCTCCGCCTTTGCCCTGTTTTACACGCATCCCAACAGCGTGAGTCCTCCTAATCCACAGAGATGGCGTAATGGTAAGCGATGTTATATGCCCCTGGTGGATCAGTTCCTCACAGGCTGTATCATCAAACTCTCCATTCATGTCATTTTCCCATTGACGGAGGAATTCCAATGTGTTGCGGCTACGCATCCAGCTTTGAATAACATAGCCAGGAGATTCTTCAGAATGCTGCCTTGCCAACTCAGTCAATGACACCATATCCTTGCGAGTCATTAGCCTAATGTATAGGCGCATAGTTTCATGGTAATCCCTGATTTTTTTAGATGTCCGCAGCTTTTCCTCATTCAGCGAATCATAAAACTTCTCTCTCGATGTAGTAGCAAGGTCTATATCTATGATTCGTCTCGCTAAAAGCGAATCTATCGAGGACTCGTACTGAAACGCCAAGCGTGCGTAGAGTTCGCCGATTTCTTTTTCTGTCATGATCCTATTCTCCCTTTTTCAACAAGTATATCAAAAAGAACAGGATTTGTACAGCTTTATTCCATTCCTATGGAGGGGGACTGATATCTGCTCGGTTTTCTCGGATGTCCGACCTTGTCATAATCCACATTACACCGGCGAGCCCTTTCAAATTGAGCATCCATATATGCGTTTACACCAACTATTGGGATATATTTCTTATTCGCCAAGAGTTTATCTATAGCTGCTCTGGTCCACTTGGCATTCCCTGTTGGGGAGGGAACGCTTCTTGCAAAGAGCATATCAACAATTTTCCCCAGGCTGGCTCCGGCAAGATAATACTCAAATATGCTGCGGACAACATTAGCGTTTTCTTCATGTATGGCGACTTCTTCGCCAACCAAAACATAGCCATATGGAAGTTTCATAACGGTCCCTCTTTCTTAAACATAAATAAAAGCAGCTTTAAGAGAGAACTAATCTCCTTAAATCTGCTTGCCGACATGTGTGATATGTAGTTATAGCTAGTTTTTAGGGCCAGTTTTAATGCAATTTCACCAAGAAAAGCAAAACCTGCATATAACTATCGTTACATGCAGGTTTTGTCTACTTTGGCGCAGTAGGAGGGATTCGAACCCTCGAGCCCTTATCAGGCTACACGATTTCCAGTCGTGCTCGTTATGACCACTTCGATACTACTGCATATATTCCACTGCTTGGTTC
>Ga0137308_101024_pt1 | contig 33040 bp, 33 predicted proteins | sample Inofrocosms_June_FD_97181 | JGI IMG/M metagenome (GOLD analysis project Ga0137308, IMG submission 97181) | Mouse cecal microbial communities from Vienna, Austria - N-Acetylneuraminic and N-Acetylglucosamine D2O microcosms_June | ecosystem: Host-associated > Mammals > Digestive system > Large...
AGTATCTCTTAAGAAGTCCTTCGAAAGCTTTTCCATGTCTTGCTTCATCTCTTGCCATCTCGTGAACGGTATCATGGATCGCATCCAGGTTCGCGGCCTTCGCTCTCTTAGCAAGGTCAAACTTACCAGCGGTAGCGCCGTTCTCAGCGTCAACTCTCATCTCCAGGTTCTTCTTGGTGCTGTCAGTTACAACCTCGCCTAACAGTTCAGCAAACTTCGCCGCATGCTCCGCTTCCTCGTAAGCAGCCTTCTCCCAGTACAGGCCGATCTCCGGATAACCCTCTCTGTGAGCAACTCTTGCCATTGCAAGATACATACCGACCTCAGAGCACTCACCCTCGAAGTTCGCCCTCAGATCCTTGATGATATCCTCGCTTACGCCCTGTGCAACACCTACTACGTGCTCAGCCGCCCATTCTCTCTCGCCTGCCTGCTCTTTGAACTTCTCAGCGCCAACGCCGCATACCGGACATTTTTCCGGTGCAGAATCTCCCTCATGAACATAACCACATACTGTACAAACAAATTTTTTCATTTTTAAAAATCTCCTTTTCTTAGAAAATGTTTTTCGCCGTTTGCGGCGTACCGCAGTCTATACGCTGCGAACTTGGAATCCTCATTTCTTTCAGATCCCCTGTGACACTTCAGAGCAGTCACCGCATGTCCCATAAAAAATGGTGTTGCTGGATTCTATCAGGCCGTCAAAGTTCTCTGCGGCCGATTGATTCAGCCTGGTAATCTCTGCCATGTCCAGATCCAGATCCAGGATCCGTCTGCAGCATGTGCAGAAAAAATGATTGTGCGGCTGGATAAAGCCATCAAACCTGTCAATCCCGTCAGGGGAAGAGATCTTGACCGCCTCCCCGATCTCGGTCAGCAGCTTCAGATTCCGATATACGGTTCCGAGGCTGATATTGGGAAAATCCTCCCTCACATGCTGGTAAACAATATCAGCGGAGGGGTGCTCGTTGGTTGACAACAGGTAATTCTTGATGGACTCTCGCTGCCGGCTGTACTTTAACGCTGCCAAAAAAATCCTCCTTTAAAATTAATAATAGTAATAATTACTACAATTAAGACTATAAATCATTTTTCTCAAAAAGTCAATGGGTAAATTGAAAGTTTTTGAAATTTGTTTTCTGACAAAATATTAGCTGAAAATGTATATAATATAGAAGGAATTGTTATAATATGTCAGAGTTTGCATATGAAAAGTCTGTAAAAATGATTGACATGCAATTGATATACTGTTACAATAACATCGTAACAAAATTTAACATTTGTGTAACATTTAGAACTTCCTACAAAAGATAAAGTCATAGATTTCTTAAGGAGGTTTTATATGAAGGCAACACATGTGAGGCGAAAAGTGATGCTTTCTGCGCTGGCAGGAGCCATCATGATTCCGGGGAGTGTGATCCGGGCGAAAGCGGCTGACAGCAAGACAGAGAGTACGTCGCCGGTGCCCGTCGCAGGAATCGAATCTGTGCTGACAGAGTGCCTTGAGACAAATGTGAAAGACAACATTGATCTGTATTTGATACCAACAAAAGAGGGCGAGTATTTAAACCGGGCATTTTCTAATGTAAAAGATTTTTCTTACGTTAGAAATGCCCCCAACGAGGAAAGCGAATGGACAGGTAAGCTCTACGACGATTCCACAGTCACCGTTCTGGAATACAAGGGGGACTGGACGAAGATCCGTTCCGGGAACGTACAGGGCTATGTACCTGCCGATGTGCTATATACAGGAGATGAAGCAAAAAAACATGCAAAAGACTACGAGACAGATGTGGTGACAGTCCTGGCAGACGTTCTTAATGTACGCAGCGGCCAGGGGACAGAAAATGAGATTTTGACACAGGTGATGTTCCGACAGCAGTATGAGGCAACCGGTGAACCGGTAAATGGCTGGTATCCGGTGAAGGTCGATGGATTCGACGGCTGGGTCTGCGGGGAATATGTGGAAGCCGAGACCACATTTTCCTATGCGGAGTCAAAGGAAGAGGAAGAACAGCGCCTGGCATTGGGAGAAACAGATCCGCAGGTCCGGGGAACCATAAGGACCGCGCGTACAGGCGGCGCCGCCGGGAACCGGACACAGCGGAATGGAACTGCCGAAACCCGGACGCAGGGCAACGGTACAGACACACGCAATTCAGGAAGCGGAACTCAGGCAGGAAAAGCGGCCGGGGTACAGTCGAACGAGACCCAGGCGAATGGTGCTGCCCAGTCAGGCAGCGAAGCCGGAATCCAGACAAACGGAGCATCCGGAGCGCAGAGCGGCAATGAAGCCGGAATTCAGGCGAACGGAGTATCCGGAGCGCAGAGCGGCAATGAGGCCGGAATCCAGGCAAACGGAGCATCCGGAGCGCAGAGCGGCAATGAAGCCGGAATTCAGGCGAACGGAGTATCCGGAGTGCAGAGCGGCAATGAGGCCGGAATCCAGGCGAACGGAGCATCCGGAGTGCAGAGCGGCAGTGAAAATGGAATTCAGGCGAATGAAACAGCCGGGACCCAGGCGAACGGAGCACAGACAGACAGCGCAGCCGGCGGAGTCAGCGTAGACAGTATGGGAAGACCCCAGTTCGACGGAAATGGAATGCAGGGTCAGGGAACAGACGAAACCCGCGGTCAGGCGGATGAGACACAGCAGGCGGACGGCGCGGCCGAGGCGCAGGAAGCTGAAGTTGTTGATTCCCAGCAATATGCCGGACAGGCAGTCATCGACTTTGCCTGCCAGTTCATTGGAAATCCCTATGTATGGGGAGGCACCAGCCTGACAAACGGCGCTGATTGCTCCGGGTTTGTACAGTCCGTATATGCGAACTTCGGAATATCCCTTCCGCGAACCACCTACGACATGGTAAACGTAGGGTACGAAGTCACCTACGATCAGGCTCTTCCGGGAGATTTGGTATTATATGACGGACACGTAGGGCTGTATATGGGTGACGGAACGATCGTAAACGCAATGAACGAGGCCCAGGGCATCGGAATCTGCACCGCCACTTATGCTCCGATTGTTACAATCCGTCGTGTTCTGTAGCAGAAGGGGCGAAATTGGGAAGCGGGACCGCTGCCTGTCGGTCAGCCGGAGAGCAGCATAGAATTGTGTCGAAAAGGTTGGGAAAGATATCTGACAAATTAACAGATATCTTTCCTTTTTTTCTTGCTTCGATCCGTAGACACAGGATGATTGAGAACCCAGTATCTTTCATAAGAAACTTTTTAGAATACCTGAGTATGCAGAAACGTTTCCCAAAAGCTTTCGCTTCGGACTGCTGCGCTTTTGTCAGGAAAAAGACGATACTGAATACATATTTTATCCCTGCTTTTTAAATAGACAGGCAATTTAGACTAAGGCCAGCCCCCTGTTTGCCTGGAAAAATGCGAAAATTGTAGATATATGATATACAAAATGCACAAAAATGTAAAATATTGTCGAATACAGAAAAATAGGAGTTTTCAACTTATCCACACTCGAATCACTAAAAAACGTGGAAAAACATAGAATTGTGAAAAGTTATCCACATTATCCACATAGAATTACCCCTTTTATGTGAATTACTTTGCTGCAAAAAAGAACGAACGTTTTGGTGAGTTATGATGAAATTAGGAATTTGTCGAAAAAAAGAGAAAAATATGTTGACTTTTAAGTAGTCAAAAAAGTTTTTAGAGCGGAAAAACAATTCTGAAAATTTGATGAAAAAATCTTCCTATAAAAAGATTTTTCCCATAAAAATATGCACAGCGGTTGATAATTTAGGAATTTGGGATTATAATAAATAGCACTGTAACTGTTCCGAACAGGTACGAGATACACAATAAAAAGGAGGATAAGAGAAATGGCACAGATTTCTAAAGATACAACAATCGGAGAACTGCTGAATGTATTTCCGGAGGCGGCGCCTATTTTGATGGAGATCGGTATGCACTGTCTGGGATGCCCGTCCGCACAGGGCGAATCCCTTGCAGAAGCAGCCATGGTCCATGGGATTGATTCCGATCTGCTTGTGGAAAAGATCAACGCAGCCATGGCAGCCGCGGGAAAATAATATTCCGGTAAGTATTTGCGGCAGCGATCAGCATAGTGTTTTGAACTGCGATTACTTCCTATTATAAGGCAAAAAATTCCGCCCGGATATCCAGGGCGGATTTTTTTAAATCTCTGTCAGCCGCTGTACGGCATCTGTCGAGATCACTGTCTCGCAATGCTCCTCTAAAAACGCAAGTACGGAACCTGAAACTCTCTCCAGGGTGCCGTATTCCGAAAGCATGTTGCAGATCTTGTTAAATTCGTTACTCGTATGTTCTGATTGCGTAAGGGCCAGGATATAGATATCATCATTCCCGGGATCACGATATAATGTATTACGTCCCTGATACATCTGAGCGATCAGACGTGCTGCCTGTATCACACGGTCAATATTCTCGAATGAGAACAGCTTTGCGGGAGCCGGGTCCTGCGAGGCCTTTTTTTCTTCCAGGGCCTGTGTAGCGCCTTCCGCCGCTTCCTTGACCTTGTTCAGCAGATCAAGGAATTCTTCGGCACCCTCCAGCTTGCTGAACGGGGATTCATGTACAGCATCCGATTCGCCAAAAGGAGTAAACTTTGAAAATCTCGTATCCAGTTCTTCCGGATCCTCTACCTTGGTAATGATCAGTACGATAGAATCTGCGGAAGCCGGAATAGCCTCAATCATCAAAGGTATATCATCAGCTTCGAAACCAAAGTCAAATGACGCCTGCTGCATCATATCACGAAAAAGAGACTTTGCATTTTCCGTACCATAAGCCAGTTCACTCAATTTTAAATGGCGGGCCGCCAGATCAGCATGTGTCAAAGTGCAACGAATTTGATTTTCATTCAGTTTTTCGATTTTCATATGATCACATCCTTCTGAATTGATATATTATAATGTATGCAGAACTTTTCCGTATACATATACCCAAAGGGCAACCCATATATCTTTCTCAACCTTAGTATAAACAATATCTGTGGATATGTAAAGAAAAAATATCATAAAATATTTGGAAATATGGACTTTGTACAGGGGATTCGGCAGGTTTTAAACAAATCTACACTGTTTATGAACAACAAACACATTGAAATTACTTTTAGGGCTCCGTATAATGGCAGGTACAGAGGATAGTATTCCGTGATAAATAATCCATGCTCATGAAAGGAGGCATATCAAAAAAACATTTTTAGAAGGGCGTCCTGCACACGCCCGGATAAGCAGCATCTTAACCTTATGATCTTTTTATCTATTCTTATGGTCATATTTAGTCAAGGTTCCGGATTCGGGAACGGATTCTGAGAAAAAAGGAAACCCCTGCGTGGTCTATACTATCTTCCGTCTGCGCGAGCGGCGGTATGTCACATGCACCTCCGTCTGCCGGTCATGCGGACAAGAGCTTATTTATCAATACCCGCAGAGAGAGGAGCGGAACAAATGAGAAAGAAAAGAATGTCATATCAAAAGTTTTACACAGAACTGGAGGGATTTGAACAAAACGGGGTATGCCTTCTGCTGGACGGAAGCCACGCAAGCCCGCTGCAGGTGGTGAGGGCGCATATGGTCCGCGAGGAAGGCGCCTATATGCGGGACTACGAAGTGGACCAGGACGGACACATAGAGACGCTTTCATTTATTAACATTGATAACAGGAAAAAAAAGAAGAAAGAGAGAGAAGACCAGTCAAAACCCCATGATCCGGACTGAAATTCAAGCTCCGTATATAAAAAAATATCTCTAAAAGATTAAAATTTTGCCAATTTCCTAAAATACTGATGACGTATAAAAAAAATGTGGTATAATGGTCACGTGAGAAATGCCATACAGGAACGGTGCGTATTGCCTGCCGCGGGTCAGTCTGCGGTATGGAATCGGTTCATACGGGGAAGCCCGAAAAAGTTTCTTATGTGGCAGAAGTCCGGACAGGAGGTAAGGAATGGACGAAAGACAAGGAACAGGGTTAGATACCACAAATCAATGGTCCGGTCAGAATCAGGACAGGCCGTCAAGGGGCACGGAAAACGGCAGTGCACCGGAAGGCCCGGCAAGAGTTCGTCGTATTAAAAAATTAGAGATTGAAAGTCTGCGTAAAGTAGGCAGAGCCCAGATGGGGGATATGCGTAAAGCAGGAGCAGGCAGCTCCGCAGAGGGAAACAATGTGAGGATTCCGGGAACAGACGATATCCGGAGATCAAGGGCAGCCGGCGCTTCACAGGGGACAAGAACGCCGGGTAACGGCGTATCGCAGAGTGGAAGAGTATCCGTAGGTGAAGGCGCCCCGGGAAGAAGGACATCCGCGGACAGCGGCGTCCGCAGGCCGGGGAGCAAGGCTGTAAGACCTGACGGCGGAAGGAAATCGGAAGGATTTGATACCGACGGAGGCCGGGAAGCGAAGGCTTCCGGTGCGGATCCCATGCAGGATAACGGAAGAGCGCGCAGCGAGGACGCAAGGAATATCAGAGCAGCAAGAGCGCCGGGCAGACAGCGTCCGGGCGGACGGGGGATGAGGAGAAGCAGCCGCGCCAGGAGAAGGCGTAGGAGCCTGATCTTCCGGCTGGCATTGCTTGTAGTATTGGTGATCATGATTGCGGGAGGGGCTATTTTCTGGCAAAAGTACGGTCCATCAAAAGAGGAAGCCGATTTGAAAGCATATTATGGGCTGGAAAATGAGAACGACCTTGCAGTGATCATTAATAATGAAGTGATCCGGAGAGAAGAAGGCGGCGCGCCTGTCGGCAAGCTGATTGATGGACAGCCTTATGTGGAGTATTCCGTAGTCAGACATTATATCAATGAAAGATTTTACTGGGATCCCAACGAGAGCATCATGCTTTACACATTGCCGAACGGCAACGTATCCGTGGCAGTCGGCAGCAAAGAATATACGGAGATCAACGAAAAGAAAAGTGAAAACTATGTGATCCTGAAGACAGAAGGCAGAACCGCATATATCGCACTTCCGTTTATTCAGGAGTATACAGGCATGGATTTCAGCGTTTATGAAAAACCAGGCAGAGCTGCGATCACATGCAGGTGGGGCGAGATTCAGACAGCCGCCCTGAAGAAAAATACGGAAGTGCGCTACCAGGGCGGAGTGAAGAGCCCCATTCTGACAGAGGTGAAAAAGTCGGATAAGGTAACCGTGCTGGAGGATGAAGGAGACTGGAAGAAGGTAGCAACCACAGACGGGTTTGTAGGCTATGTAAAGACGAATACACTGAGAAAGCAGGTTTCGGAGACGATAACAGGCAATTTTATGGAGCCGGAGTACAGCAATATGTCAGTGAACCATACTATCAATATGGCATGGCACAATGTGGATAATCCGGACGCCAACAGTTTTATGCTGGAAACCGTTGCGAATACGAAGGGACTGACGACGATCGCTCCCACCTGGTTCAGCATTAGCGATACGGACGGCAATATGACTTCTATTGCGTCGTCGGAGTATGTGAACTATGCGCACCAGTCCAATCTGGACGTATGGGGTGTGCTGAGGGATTTCCACGGCGGGATCAATTCTTATGATGAGACTTACCAGGTATTGAGTTATACATCCAAGCGGGAAAACCTGATCAATCAGGTGATTGCGGAAGCGCTCCAGACCGGTCTGGATGGAATCAATCTGGATTTTGAGCTGGTTTCTACGGAGTGCGGAGAGCATTATATTCAGTTTGTACGTGAATTATCCGTAAAATGCAGGCAGAACGGGCTGGTATTTTCTGTTGACAACTACGTTCCGCAGCCTTACAACGAGCACCGTGACCTGAAGGAGCAGGGTATCGTGGCCGATTATATTATGATCATGGGTTACGACGAACATACGGAAGGCTCCTATGAGTCGGGTTCGGTATCGTCCTACGGATATGTGAAGACAGGAATCGAGGATGCGCTGGAGCTTGTCCCGAAGGAGAAGCTGGTGGTAGGTATTCCGTTTTATACCAGGCTCTGGCAGGAGACAGATAAGACGGCGGAGCAGATTTCCCAGGAGGAAGGCACAGAGGCCGCACTGTATTCTAAAAGCGTGACCAGTACGGCTATGAGCATGGATCAGGCACAGCAGACGCTGGAGCAGAATCAGGTCCAGGCAAACTGGGATAATAATACTAAGCAGAATTACGCACAATGGGAAGTGGACGGCACTGTTTATAAAATCTGGCTGGAGGACGCGGCTTCTCTGGAAGAGAAGATGAAGCTGATCAAGGCTGAGAATCTGGCAGGCGTGGCAGAATGGTCGCTTGGCATGGAAAATTCCGGAATATGGGATCTGATCCTGCAATATGTGAATTGACCGTTCTGGAAAACAGCTAAAAGCTTTTCCAGAGCGCTATCAGCCTCCTTGTACATGAAAATTTATCCTGCGTGTAAGGTAGCGGTAATTATCGTGAGTTATACTAGAGACATCCCCTGTTTGCATATATATGAACATATATGCGAAAGGGGATGTTTTTTTGCGGAAAAAAATAATCATCATTCTTATGATGGCGATGCTCGCAGGCGTAGTGGCGGAAAGTCAGATGCTGGGAGAGCGGCTGTATGCGCGGGCGAATGAGAGTGCGGCAGATAAAGCAGGGGAAGAAAAATTCGATGGGAAAGCAGGAGCAGCGGAAAACCCGGAGGCAGGTACAGAACCAGTGGGAAATCCGGAGGCAGATACAGGAGCAGCGGAAAACCCGGAGGCAGGTGCAGAACCAGTGGGAAATCCGGAGGCAGATACAGGAGCAGCGGAAAACTCGGAGGCAGATACAGGAGCGGCGGGAAATCCGGAAGCAGGTGCGGGAGCGGCAGGAAATGAACATGCTGATGTCGGAACGGCAGAGACTGCGGGAAATGCGAAAGCAGGCGATGATCGTTCAAAAACAGGAAAAACAGAGAACACAGAGCGAAACGGTAAGGGGGCTGAAAAAGAAGACGGAGCGCTGGTCATTCTGGATCCCGGGCACGGCGGATTTGATCCGGGAAAGATTGGGATCAACGGAGCGCTGGAAAAAGACATCAACCTGGTTTTGTCTCAGAAAATTAAGAAGCGTCTGGAAGAGATGGGCTTCCGTGTCATCATGACAAGAGAAACCGAGGATGCGCTTGCCGATTCCAAGGTGGAGGACTTGAAAACAAGGGTTACAATGATCAATGAAAAAGAGCCGTCCATTGCGGTAAGCATCCACCAGAATAGCTATTCACAGGAGAGCATCCATGGTGCCCAGGTTTTTTATTTTACACATTCCAAGAGCGGGGAACAGGCTGCCAAAGTCCTGCAGGACGCAATGCTCGAAGCGGATTCAAATAACACCAGGCAGGCCAAAGCTAATGATACATACTATCTGCTCAAAAAAACAAAAGGCACCACAGTCATCGTGGAATGCGGATTTTTAAGCAATCAGGGGGAGGCCAGCTTGTTGGTTACAGACGATTATCAGGAGAAAATGGCTGCATCCGTAGCAAAAGGCATACAAGAATATCTTGCATCTTTTACTTTGTGACATTTGGTGGTATAATAGAACTCACTGTAAAGAAAAATTTTCCATTCAATTGGGGTGATACCTGTGAAGACGATTGTAAAAGAGATTGATGCGAAAAAAATAGACATACGAACCATACAGGAGGCAGGTTCTATTTTGAAGAAGGGCGGCCTTGTGGCGTTTCCTACGGAGACTGTGTATGGATTGGGGGCCAATGCTCTGGATGAGGAGGCGGCAAAGAAGACCTATGCCGCCAAGGGCAGGCCGTCGGATAATCCGCTGATCGTACATATTGCCGATATGCAGGCGCTGGAGGAGATTGCGGTCAATATTCCGGCAGCGGTGGAAGATCTGGCGGAGCATTTCTGGCCGGGACCTCTCACACTGATCCTGGAGAAAAGCCCTGCGGTTCCATATGGAACTACGGGAGGGCTGGATACGGTTGCGGTTCGGATGCCCAGCAATCTGGCGGCACGGGAGCTGATCCTGGCTGCCGGCGGTTATGTATCAGCGCCGAGCGCCAACATATCAGGGCGTCCAAGTCCTACGACAGCGGAGCATGTCCGGCAGGATCTGGATGGCAAGATACCCATGATCCTGGACGGAGGCAGCGTGGAGATCGGCCTGGAATCTACGATCCTGGACATGACAGTGAGCCCGCCGATGATCCTCAGGCCGGGCGCTGTTACACTGGACATGCTGGAGGAAGTGATCGGAGATGTCAGCGTGGATCAGACCATCCTGGGAAATGAAAGCGACATTCCGCCGAAGGCCCCGGGAATGAAGTACCGCCATTATGCGCCGAAGGCAAAGCTGGTCATCGTGGAGGGCAATATCCGGGAAGAGACCTTGGCGATCCGGCAGCTTGCATATGAGGCGGCACGGGAAGGAAGAAGAATCGGAATCATCGCTTCCAGTGAAACGGCGGACTTTTATACCCATGGACTGGTAAAAAACATTGGCTCCCGGGAGAATGAAAAGACAATTGCAAAGAATCTGTATGCCATCCTGAGAGAATTTGACGAGGAAGATGTGGACGAGATCTACAGTGAGTCATTTGCGCGGCAGGGGATGGGAAGGGCCATTATGAACCGTCTGGAAAAAGCGGCCGGACATCTGAGGATTTCCGCGGCAGCGGTTGTGAAGCGGCAGCGCTTTCACAGGATCGTATTTGTCAGTCAGTTCGATACCTGCCGGGGCCCTATGGCCGCCGAGCTGCTCCGTCAAAAGGAACTGAAGCAGGAATATGTCATCGAATCCCGAGGCATGGTGGTTCTTTTTCCGGAGCCGGCAAATCAAAAGGCCGAGGCTGTGATGAAAAGCATGCAGCTGACCCTTGAGAAGCATACCGCACACGCATTCTCAGAATCGGAGATCGGGGAAGACATCCTGATCCTGACCTTTGAACAGAAGCAGAAGGAAAAGATCATTGCAGAATATGGAAACCCGGAAAATGTCTATACGATCTATGAATTTATCGGGGAAGAAAAAGAGTTTGAAAGTCCATATGGAAAATCACTGCAGGCATATGGGGAATGCCTGGAAAATATATCAGGGTCAATTCAAAGGTTGTCAGAAGAATTAAATTCGTTTACAGAATGACAGGAGGTACGGAAAATGTCTGAAAAAAGAAAGGATTACCTTTCGTGGGATGAGTATTTTATGGGAGTAGCGATGCTTTCCGGGATGCGCTCAAAGGATCCGAGCACGCAGGTAGGCTGCTGCATTGTGAGTCAGGATAATAAGATCCTTTCCATGGGGTATAACGGGTTCCCCATGGGCTGCTCCGACGATGAATTTCCCTGGGCAAGGGACGGGGAGGATCCTTTGGAAACAAAATATGTATATTCTACTCACAGCGAACTGAATGCGATCCTGAATTACAGCGGAGGAAGCCTTGTGGGAGCACGGCTGTACGTATCCCTGTTTCCGTGCAACGAGTGCGCGAAGGCGATCATTCAGTGCGGGATCCGTGAAGTGATCTATGCCGAGGATAAATATTCCGATACCCCCAGTGTGATCGCGTCCAAGCGTATGATGGATGCGGCAGGGGTGAAGTATCATCTTTACCAGAAGACGGATCGGGAAGTTACGATCCGGCTGTAGACATAAAATAGATACCGGGAGAATAGAATGTAACATACGGATGGAGGGATGATGTATGGAACAGAAGCCGGTATCTTTTTTAGTGAAATTTATTATGCGTGCAATTATAGGAATGGGACTGATTTTTTTCGTTAACCAGTATATCATTCCCCAGGAGACAGCCTGGAAGGTGGGGCTGAATGCTGTTTCCTTTTTGACAAGCGGAACCCTTGGTATTCCTGGGGTCTGCCTTCTTTACGGCATTTTGATCTACCAAAATTTGTAAAAGTTGCACAAAATTTTTTGATTTTGAAATTTGTACTGGACATTTTGAAAAAGTGTGTTTATAATACAACCTACGCAGCAGATCTCATGTCTGTTGTTTTATCCTACGTCATTCTGGATGGGAGGATATATCTGCAGATCGAGTAGTCCAAATTACCGATCATCAAGTTATTCACGCTGCATATTCGCGGCAAAGTTTTCAAACCGTGGGACAACACGATTAGAAAGCAAGTATATTTTACGGTCATAAGCGTCGGCTTTTTATGCATTACCGGAGTACGCTTATATGGCTCCAAAAAAGGAGGGATACGTTGCATGAAGGAAATCTTGTGATTTGTGATCAGGAACAACAGTATGCCAGAAATCTCTTGCAGATGTTTGCGCGGAACAGAGAGGCTGGCATTCAGATGTACCTTTTTCACACCGTGGAGGAAGTGGAAAGGTTCGCGGAGCAAAAGCCGGTACACACGCTTCTGATCGACAAAGAATATCCGCCGGAACTGCGGGAGCAGATTCCGGCGGCAGAACGATATGTACTGATCACGAGCAGGCAGGACCCATTGGCAGAAAATGAGGAAGGCGTTTATCGATACCAGTCGGCAGAAGCAATCTGGCTGCAGATGCGTCACGAACCAGCGGAGGCCCAGGACGGCAGGACGAGTGAATCAGAGAAGCCGGGCACCGGTGAAAGGAGGAAAAAGCAACAAAATTCTGGAACAGATGAAAGGGGGAACAGCTTAACAAAAGCGAACACAGATGAAAGAAGACAAGCGCGGCATGATCCGAAGACAGATCCGGATCCGGATGAATTACCAGAACCGAAGCCGGATGGGAGGAAACAGAAGGCCTCAGCCGGATTCAGCACGGGTACAAAAGGAGAACTGATCGGAGTTTATTCACCGGTTCATCGGATCGGCAAGACCAGATTTGCGCTGGAATTGGGACGGGAAATGGCGAAAAAAGAGCCGGTCCTGTATCTGAATCTGGAGGAATATGCCGGGGGCAGCTACTATTTTCCCGATCAGACCGGCCAGACATTGGCAGATCTGCTCTATTATTCCCGGCAGGAAAAGGGAAACCTGGGACTTCGTATCAGCACCATGGCGGGGCAGGACGGCGCGCTGGACTATATTCTCCCGATGCCCTATGTACAGGATATGCAGGGGATATCCGGGGAAGAGTGGCTGGGGCTGTTCGGACAGATTCTAGAAAACTGTATTTATCAGAAGGTGATTCTCGATCTGGGGGACAGTGTGGATGGATTGTTTCAGATTCTGGAAGCCTGCCACACGGTGTATACTCCATATATTGAGGATGGAGCGGCCCGCGCGAAGCTCAACCAATATGCGGAAAATCTCAGGAAAACAGGAAGAGAACAAGTGCTGGAAAGAACGATTCAGAAAAAGTTAAAGCAGAGATAAAAGAACGAGTCGAAAATAATCAAACAAAGGAGGAATTGTCCGATGGCAGGAAAATGAGAGAGGAACAGCTATATGACCAGGTCATGGATAAGATGGATCTGACTAGAGATATCGGTGACGAAGAACTGATGGATATGATCCATGAAGTGATCCGTGAAGCTGCCGAAGCAGAGTACATGCCGCTGCAGGAACAGATTCGGCTCAGTAGACAGCTATTTCATTCATTCCGAAAGCTGGACGTTCTGCAGGAGTTGGTAGAGGATGAAACGATTACGGAGATCATGATCAACGGTACGGATGAAATATTTTTGGAGCGGGAAGGCCGCATCATCCAGTCGGACCGAAAATTCATGTCCATCGAAAAGCTGGAGGACGTGATCCAGCAGATCGTAGCCGGAACAAACCGTTATGTCAATGAATTGTCGCCGATCGTGGATGCCAGGCTGGAGGACGGTTCCAGAGTAAACGTCGTCTTAAAGCCTGTGGCACTGAACGGACCGATCATGACCATACGGAAATTTCCGAAGGATACGGTCACCATGGATCAGCTGATCTCCTGGGGGAGTGTTACACAAGAGGTTGTAGAATTTGTAAAAATGATCGTAAAGGCAAAATATAACATTTTTGTCAGCGGCGGTACAGGCTCCGGAAAAACCACATTTTTAAATGCAATGTCCGATTATATTCCGAAGGATGAGCGGATCATCACTATTGAAGACAATGCGGAGCTGCAGATCAGAGGAGTGCCTAATCTGGTACGCCTGGAGGCGCGCAATGCTAACCTGGAAGGGGAGGGTGCAGTTACGATCCGGGATCTGATCAAGTCGGCCCTGCGAATGCGTCCGGACAGAATTATCGTCGGGGAAGTGCGTGGAGACGAGACCGTGGATATGATCTCGTCTGCCATGCTCAATGGGCACAGCGGTTCTATGTCTACCGGACATTCGAACAATCCGGCGGATATGCTGCACCGCCTGGAAACCATGATGATGATGGGGATTGATCTGCCGCTTGTGGCAATCCAGCGGCAGGTCGCCTCCGCGATCGATATCATCATCCACCTGGGACGGCTTCGAGATAAGACCAGAAAGCTGTTGTCGATCGTGGAAGTACTCGGATATGAAGACGGAAAGATACAGATGCAAACACTTTACGAATTCAGAGAGGAGGGCTGCAAGAATGAAAAAGTACAGGGAGCAATTGTGAAGGTGGAAGAACTGGTTCATCGGGACAAGCTGCTGGCAGCAGGATATCCGGCGTAACGAATACATGCTGGCTGCTGTAAAAGCGATTCTTCTGGACGGACTGCTGGCATACCTTTTTTATAATACCTGGGTGGCCGCGATCGCGCTGGTTCCGGTGAGTATCTTTTACCTGCACCAGTGGAGGGAGGACTATTGCCATAAAAAAGAGCAGGAATTCAGGGAACAGTTCCAAAACGGAATGCAGATTCTCTCATCCTCATTAAAAGCCGGATATTCCGTGGAAAACGCGGTCAGGGAAACGGAAAAGGACTTGCGTCCGCTCTACTCAAAGGACAGCCGGATCCGCAGGGAGTTTAACCGGATGATCCATGAATTGAATATGAATCTGACTGCGGAGCAGGTGCTCAAGGATATGGCAAGGCGCATCCGGCAGGAGGATGTGGACAACTTCGTAATGGTATTTGCGACAGCCAAGCGCACAGGCGGAGACAGTATTTCCATTTTGAAAAATACGGTGCAGATGATAGGCGAAAAGATCGAGGTGGAACGGGAGATCCAGACCATGCTTGCGGCGAAAAAAATGGAATTTAACATGATGTGCATCATTCCACTGGGGATGGTCTTGTATATGAGAATGGCATTCCCGGAATTTTTGATCGTGCTGTATGGAAACATTGTAGGCGTGATCCTGATGAGTGTATGTCTTGTTGTGTACGGATTGGCCTGGAGATTGGGCACAAAAATGATACAGATTGAAGTATAAAGGGGAGAAATGCCGCTGTTTACATACGGCAGAGCATAAAAGGCGGGCGGAATGAACATAGCAGGAAATAAAACAAAAAAACAGCAGAGAAAAAAGCCGGAAATCCTGTCACGGGCAGAAGCAAAATGGAATCCGCTCTATGTGAAAATGGGACTCATCTTTCTGACTGTCAGCGCGGCGGCATTGCTGGTTTTCTGGGCAGATAACACAAAGCCTTTTCCCAGTGATGATAACGGTGTTAGTATTGTAAGACGGAACGACCAGGGCGAAGGCGAACGGGAGGAAGAACTGAAGGTCAGGATCGGTGATACGGAAGAAGAGCTGTCCGTTATGGTCAAGGAACAGGAGTATACCCAGGAACAGTTGGAACAGGTTTTTCGAGATGCGGGTGAACAACTGGAAAAGCTTGTACTGGGGGACAATGAGAGTCTGGATGAGGTGAGAAGCGGTTTAAATCTGGTCACCGCAATTCCGGATACCGGGATCAGCGTATCCTGGGAAATAGATAACCACGCGGCGATGAACCAACAAGGGGAACTGAAAACAGAAAACCTGACGGATGAAGGAACGCTGGTGAAGCTCACCGCAGTACTGAGCTATAAGGAAGAAACGGCGGAAAATACATTTTTTGCAAGGCTTTATCCGCCCAAATTGAATCAGACTGACAAGCTTTTGAAAAAACTGGATGCGGAGATGGAACGGCTGGATGAGGAGACGAAAGATGAGAAATACCTGACGCTGCCGACAGAGGTGGACGGTATACCGGTGATCTGGAAATACGGAACCGATTTTCGGGCGGCAGGACTGATGCTGCTTGGCGCGGCCATGGCACTATTCCTGTATGCGGCAGAACAGGAAAAGCAGAAGGAACAGAAAAAGAAGCGGGAACTGCAGATGGCTCTGGATTATCCGCAGATGGTCAGTAAGCTGACGCTCTACCTGGGAGCAGGGATGACGGTTCGAAAGGCATGGTATCGGATTGCGGATGACTATGAAAACCAGAAAGAAGAAAAAGGAAGAAGAGAGGTCTATGAAGAAATGGTCTATACCATGCACGAGATCCAGGGAGGCGGCTCAGAAGGGGAGTGCTACGAGAAATTTGGAGAACGGTGCGCGCTTCCGGTATATAAAAAGTTCGGAGCCATGCTCTCCCAAAATCTGAAAAAAGGAACAAAAGGGCTGGCGCCCCTGCTGAGACAGGAGGCGGACAATGCCTTTGAAGAACGAAAGAGTCTCGCAAAGCGGCTGGGAGAAGAAGCGGGAACAAAATTGCTGATCCCGATGTTTTTAATGCTGGCAGTGGTGCTGGTCATGATCGTAGTGCCGGCATTCTTCTCCATACAGATCTGATGGATGGCGGGCGGAAAATCATTGAGAGGAGAAAAGGATGAATAAATTAAATACTATCAAAAAATTTGCAAGGAACGTTACCTGGAAGATCCGACAGAAGGTGTACTACGGTATCCAGGTGCTTCGGGGAGATTCCGGAATGTCTGTGATTGAATTACTGCTGATCCTGGTCGTAATCATTGCACTGATCCTGATTTTTAAAGATAAACTTACGGATCTGGTGAATACTATTTTTGACAAGATCACTAGTGAGAGCGGTCAGATTTAAGATGAAGCGGACGCAAAAAGGGGAAATTACGGCATTTTTGAGCCTGATCTTCGTGCTTTTGGTGTCATTTATACTGGCTATGATGGAATGCACGGTGATCCAGACGGCAAAAAACCTCAAGCGGCTGGATGTGGACCGGGCAGTATTTTCCCTTTTTGGGGAATATCAGAAAGAGCTGACGGACGAATACAGTGTATTTGCCATTGACGGCACGTACGAAACCGGCCAGTATGAGGAAGGGCTGCTTCTGGACAGAATGTCCTATTATGGAAGCATGGGGATCCATCAGGAGATTACGGACATCCAGCTTCTGACAGACAATGACGGACAGGCGTTTCGGGAGCAGGTGCTGAAGTATATGGAAACACGCGCCGGAATCTCGCTGGCACAGAATCTGACAGGAATGGCGTCACGATGGGAAGAGCAGGAGATCCAGGGAGAGGAGATATCTCAAGAGCTGGATGACGTGATCGAGGAAAGCGGAGAGATGCTTTCCGAAGAGCTCGGCGGGCTGATACAGGCAAAAAAGGGCGGGCTTCTTTCGGTAGTACTGCCAAAGGACTTCCGTCTTTCCGGCAAGACGATCCGCCCGGAGGAACAGGTTTCCGGGCGGTCCTGCCGGACAGGACGGGGCAGCTTTCCGGAACGGAAAAGCACAAGCCGGATAGACGCGAAGGCGCTTTTCGAATTTTACATCATGGAAAAATTTAGCTCTGCTTTGGAGCCAAAAAGCGAAAACCGGAATCTGGACTATGAGGTGGAATACATTTTGTGCGGAAAAGAAAGCGATGCGGAGAATCTGAAAGCCGTGGTAAATCAATTGCTGCTGGTTCGCTTTCCTGTCAATTACACGTATCTGATGTCTGATACAAAGAGACAGGGGGAAGCGGAGGCCATGGCGACAGCTCTCTCTATCGCATTTGCGAATCCGGCGCTGGAGCCGGTGCTCAAGCAAGCGCTTTTGGCTCTGTGGAGCATGGGAGAAAGTGTCGTGGATGTACGGGCATTGCTTGCGGGAAAGAAGGTTCCTATTACGAAAAACAATGAAAACTGGCAGCTCCAGCTAAGCAATCTGTCGAAGCTGGGAAAGGGAGAAGAGGAAGATACACAGGCGGGGCAGGACGCAGAATCAGGAATTACATATCAGCAATGTCTCCACATTTTGATTTTATTAAGAAATGATGTAAAACTGACGATGCGGACGCTGGACCGGGTGGAACAGAATCTGATCCAGGAAAAAGAACTGCCGTTTTTCCGCGCGGATGCCTGCGTGACAAAAATAAAGGTGTACAATACGGCGGATATATGGAACGGAACAACCTATTCGTTCCCGCTGTATTATGGATATCTGTAAGAGAAGAATTATCCATGGCGGCAAACTTTTGGGCCTGGCCCAGATGCCTGCTCATCCTGGAACTGCCTGCGTTCATACAGGCAGAACCCAATAAAAGAGGAAAGGAAAATATTGAAGATGGCTTATCCGCAGGAACAAACATATCGTGTAAATTCTGACAGGGAACAGGCATCTGGGCCAGGCCCAAAAGGAAGCATGACAGTAGAAGCGGCGCTTACGATTCCGGTATTCTTATTTGCCGTACTCTGCCTGATCTACCTGCTGGAGGTGCAGGCAATCCGGATCAGTGTTCATTCTGCCGCTCAGGGAGCGGCAAAAAACGCGGCGGAGGATATTGTGACCATTCCAGTGCTGAATCTGTTTAAGTTTAAAAGCGATATGGTCAAGATGATCAGCTCTGAACGGCTGGAAGGAAGTATCATAGAAGGAGGACAATCAGGGATCTCTTGTCTGGGATCCATCTATTATCCGAGTACAGGCGAGATCCATGTTTATGTATCTTATAAAATCAGACTGCCTTTTCCGGGATTTACACACATAGGAGTACGGCAAAGAGACCGATTTATTGTAAAGGCGTGGACAGGTTATCAAAAGCCGGATGTGGAAGAGGAAGACGGAAAGATTGTCTACGTCACAGACACCGGCACCGTATATCATACGAACTATCAGTGTTCGTATCTGCAGCTGTCGATCCGTTTTCTTCCATCCACCGGCCTGTCTGGAATACGCAATCTGGGAGGAGCCAGATACCGGTCCTGCGAAAAATGTGTCCATGGGAGCGCCATGGCGGGTGTCTATGTTACAGACAGCGGGAACCGCTACCACAATTCGCTGAACTGCAGCGGACTGAAGCGTTCCATACGAGCGGTGAAAAAGTCAAAGGTTTATGGGAAGGCGCCGTGCAGCAGGTGCGGAGATTAGCATGATAAAAGAGAGGAGAAAAATAATGTATTCATTTGGTCAATTATGTTGTGTGGGATATTTATGTTATCTGTCCGTATTGGACATTCAAAAGCGAAGGCTGCCGGAAGGACTGCTGGCAGCCGGAGTCGGAATTGCGGCGGGAGTGGCTGCGCTGAGAATATTCTGGGGATTCGGACCGTTTTTACTGGGACTGGCAGGAGCGGCGGTTGGTGTTGGTTTTTTGTGGATCAGTAAGGTGACGGACGAGGCGTTCGGATATGGAGACAGCATTCTGATCATTGCCCTCGGTCTGTTTCTGGGGCTTTGGAAATTGCTTTATCTGCTGATGGCGGCGTTTGGGCTGTCAGCTATATTTTCCATGGTGATGATGAAAAGGCAGAATTTTCAGAGGACTACCACGATGCCGTTTGTCCCGTTTTTCGGAGCCGCATATGTTGTGCTGCTTCTGGCTAGGCTGTTTTAAGATGAAATATGAGAACGATAGGCAAGACTGTGATCAGCGGGGATTGAAAGGTGTTATAACAGTGGAGCTTTCTTACCTGCTTCCTATGATACTTATGATATTTCTGATGGTGGTTTATGTGACATTTTATTACCATGACAAAAATATATTGATCGGAGCAGCCAGCGAAACTGCTGTGGTGGGAGCACAGTTAGAGCGAAAGCCTGATGAAAACGGAAAGACGGATCTGTCAGGATTTTATCAGGAGAGGATCCGGGGAAAGCTGATTTTATTTTCTGGAGCACAAGCCTCTGTGAATATCACAAGGAAGTGGGTGGAGGTAAACGCCTATGCGGAACGAGGGAAGATGCGGCTCAATGTAGTTCAGCGTGCTCCGTTGGCGGATCCGGAAACGGCGATTCGAAGGCTGTGGATGCTGGAGAAAGCAGTGGATGCGGCGAAAGAGGCGAAATCAGGGGGAGCCGGGGATACGGATGACTCGGAGGACAATACTGTTAAAATTGAGGATGGCAATTCGAATCAGAAGCAAATCGGTCAGAAAGGAGCAGGTACTGCTGCAGAGAGTAAGTAGGGGATCGCATGTCGGCCGCTCGGCCGTATTACAAGGTACGAAGGCTGAATGCAGGAAGAGGAGGTGTTTGAAATGCGGCTGGCGGAATTTGAGACCAAGCTGAACAGAAGCTGTCTGCATATATATAAGGAAGAACGCTATGAAGAGGATTATCAGATGCCTATGCTGCGGCAGAACCGACTGGCGGGAATTCTGGAAGTAGAAGGCTGTGAGGTGGACGGAAAGGCCAGATATACTTATGAGATCAGCGGTCTGACTTCCATGAAAAATATGTATGAGAATGCCAGTATAAAAAAGCAGGAGATTGAGGCCGTGATAGCACGGATCCTTGAGGTGACGGAGACATTACAGAGATATATGCTGGATCCCAACTGCCTTGTTCTGAAACCGGAATACATATTTTATAAGGAAGGACAATGGTTTTTCTGCTATTTTCCGGGTATGGACGAGGATTTGTGCAAGATATTCCATGAATTGACAGAATACTTCGTCAAAATGCTGGACTATGAGGATACGGAGGGTATTTTCCTTGCGTATGAGCTGCATAAAGCAACCCTTCAGGAGCACTATGATCTGGAACTGATCATGAAAGAGTATAAGGGCAGGGAAGCAGAACGGAAAAAGTTTGTGAGGGACAAGCAGAAGGGGATGAGAATAAAATCAAATAAAGGGAGTATGCGCAGGAAGCCGGGCAGCGAAGGCAATGCATCCAAAAAAGTGGGAAACGGAGACGGAATATATGGAAAGAAGGAGGGATCTGGCGGAGCTGAAAGTAAGGAGAGAACGGGATGCGGCTGCGGAAATCAGAGCGGTACAGGGATAGAATATAGAGATCAGCGAGACGCAGTAAGGAATCTGGAAAATACGGTGTATGGATATGGCGGCCGATATCCGGAAAACAAGGGGTATAGTAACTGGAAAAATGAACAGGAGGAGGCAGATTACGGAAGCTATGGGAATATATTCAGTATAGATGACGAAGAGGAACAGGAATCGAACGGGAAACATGTTTCCAATGAAAATAAAGATGAATTATACGGGGCTGATACAATTCGTGAGGATGGTGCGGGAGGATGGTGGAAATCCTGGCGGAAGGCCGCAAACGGTATCCGCAGGAAGCGCTGGGGAAGCTGGGATGATCTGATTTTAGAAACCGATGGACAGGAGGAGGAAAGCTGATTATAATAAGAGCAGATGGAGGATGAGCAGCTATGGAGCAGAAGAAGGGGCAGACCGCAATCTGTACAACCGGATTGATCGTAATCAATATAGGTGTTTTTATGATCTTTACATTGTTGGGGAAATCAGATGATGTGCTGTTTATGCGGCAATATGGTGCTATGTACGAGCCGTATGTGACGGAAGGACACGAGTACTATCGGCTGTTTACCAGCATGTTTCTCCACTTTGGGATTGAACATCTGCTGAATAATATGGTGATGCTTGGCGCGCTTGGCTTTAATCTGGAGCCGGAGATTGGGAAAGTACGTTTTCTTCTGGTTTATATTATTAGCGGGATCGGAGGAAATATCTGTTCCCTTCTGCTCAATGTCAGCCTTGGAGATGTTGTGGTTTCTGCGGGCGCTTCGGGTGCCGTATTCGGTCTGATGGGAGCGTTGCTTTGCGCAGTGATCCGGAAAAAAGGACGCATTGGCCGGCTGAACAAAAAGGGAATGCTTATTCTGGCAGTGTTCAGCATCTACGTTGGACTGTCAGAGCAGGGTGTGGATAATGCCGCGCATATCGGAGGGCTGGCCTGCGGCTTTGTGCTGGAGGCTCTGCTGGGCAGCGTTAAGCGGAGGGCTTCCAAAACACAGAGTAATGAAACCTGGAACGATTAAATCCGGAAGCTTTTAGAAAAAAATCTGGAATGATTTAATTCAGAAGCTTTTATATTGGAAGCTTTACTGTGAAAATGGTACCCCTTCCTTCTGTGGAGGTCACGGAAATCGAACCGTCGTGTGCTTCCACAATTCGCCTGGAAAGAGAAAGCCCAAGACCTGTACCGCCTTGCTTGTATGTTTTGAAGGGCTCAAAAATGGTCTCCATATGCTCATCAGGGATTCCACAGCCATTATCCTGAATCTGAATGGACAGAATGTCCTTTTTCCGCCCGACAGTGAGTCGGATCATCCCATTGTCCGAGACAGCTTCCTTTGCGTTTTTCAAAAGATTCAGGAGCACTTCTTCCAGCTTGATCTTGTCGCCTGTGAATTTACCCAAATTTTCAGGGATGGAAGAGACGAATTCGATATCAGATTCTTCTTCATCCAGAGAAATGGCAAATGAGACAGCAATATTTTTCAGAAGATGTTCAATAGAAAATACGGAATAATGCAGGGTGTTCCCATTGTTGAAGGTAGAAAGCTCTTCCAGGAGCTGGCGCATGAAAGCGATATCATCCATGGTCTGATTCCAATGAGCAAACTCTTTTACTTCCGGATGCTGGACCTGAATGATCTGAAGAGCGGAAGAAACCAGAGTCAGCGGATTGCGGATTTCGTGTGCGATGGTGGATACTGTTTCCTGATGGTTCTCCAGAAGCTGGCTGATGATCTGTTTTGCTTCTTTGTTTTCTTCCATCAGCCTGTTCATTTGGTTAATATCGATATTTTGCATCATGATCCTTCTACCTCCTGTGATTTACTTGTAGTCTAACACGTCCGAAAGATGCAATCAATAGATTCATTATGACTTTTTTCGACAAAACGACTTTTTCAGATTTGGGTGTTCTCTTTTCCGTAAAAATGAGGTATACTACATAGAATAACTGGGATACAGATGAAAAAAAGAAAGAGGATAAAGTTATGAGAGAGGAAAACTGTATTTTTTGTAAGATTGCGGCTGGCGAGATTCCGTCAGCAACGTTGTATGAGGATGATGATTTTCGGGTGATTCTGGATGTAAGTCCTGCGTCCAAAGGACATGCCTTGATTCTTCCGAAAGAACATTATCGGAACTTATACGAGCTGGATGACGGTCTTGCGTCAAAAGCGCTTGTGCTGGCAAAGAAAATGATTGTCAGACTGAAAGACGTGCTTGGATGTGATGGCTACAATATTGTTCAGAACAATGAGGAAGCGGCTGGACAGACAGTCTTTCATTTTCATATGCATATGATCCCGAGATATCAGGGAGATAAAGTCGGGATTGGATGGCACATGGGGGAACTGAAGGAGAAAGATAAGGAAGAAATCCTGAACAGTGTAAAGTAATCACCGGAGAAAGAACATTGACTGAGAAGCTAGCATTTAATGAGATTTACAGCAACTATAAAAATCTTGTTCTGAAGGCAGCGCACATATATGTGGATGATCTGGACACGGCGGAAGACATTACGCAAGATACGTTTCTGGCATTATACAAGGACATGACAGAAAAAGAGATTGAAAGTGAAAAGGAATATTCCAATATCAAATCCTGGTTATACACCACTGCAAAGCATATGGCTTTGAACTATGGTAAAAAGGCGGCGCGGACTATTTCGGCAGATGCACTTGAGGGATCCGATGCGATAGAAGAGCCGGTTAGTGAAAGCCTGGAATCAGAGTACTTTGGCAGGATAGCGGAAGAAGAGCGTGCGGAGCTGCATGAACGCATCTTTGCTGCGCTGATCAAGAAGAATCCGAGATGGCACGAAGCCATTATGATGACAGGCTACCTGGAGATTCCGACGGCTGAAGCGGCCAGCAGGCTTGGCATGTCTGAGAATGCATTTTATGCGATGATGCACAGAGCGAGAAAATGGATCTACAAGAAGTTTGGCGTAGAATACGAAGAATTGAACCGCTTTTGAAGGGGCGTCTGTAACGGGGCGGACAGATACGAAAGCACATACAAACCAGAGGTTGATGTGCTTTCGTAAACACTTGCCGCATTCAGGATTTACTGACGTCCTCGATCAATTGAATGATCGTGCGGATGGAATCCTGCTGACCGGAATTGCACATGGCATCTATGTAGGCCGTGCGGTTCTGATAAAGCTTTTTGACTGCGCCAAGGAGAGATTCCTTCGTCACTTCTTCCTCTTCGAGTACAAGGCTGAAGCCCTGGCGTTCAAAAGAACGGGCATTCAGGATCTGGTCGCCGCGGCTGGCATTTGCAGAGAGAGGAATGAGGAGATTCGGTTTTCTCAGTGCAAGAAGCTCACAGATGGCATTAGCGCCGGCACGGGATATCACCAGGGAAGACATTGCAAAAATGTCACGGAGTTCATTTTTTACATATTCAAACTGCTTGTAGCCTTTCGTATCGACCAGAGATTCATCGAGCTTTCCCTTTCCGCAGAGATGTACGACCTGGAAATGCTCCAGGAGCTCCGGAAGGGCGGCGCGGACTGCGGTATTGACGGCAACGGAACCAAGGCTGCCGCCAATTACAAGGATAACGGGCTTATCTGTGGAAAAACCACACATCTCCATTGCGGCAATCTTGTTGCCGGATAATAATTCCTGGCGGATGGGAGAACCGGTCAAAAGGGCTTTTTCTTTCGGCAGATTTTCCAGAGTTTCCGGGAAATTACAGCAGACCTTTGTGGCGGAAGGAATCGCAAGCTTGTTGGCAAGGCCAGGAGTCATATCAGATTCATGGATGATGACCGGGACCTTTGCGCCCTTTCCGGCAAGGACGACCGGAACGGATACAAATCCGCCTTTGGAAAAGATGACATCGGGCTTTAGCTCCCGGACCAGCTTTTTCGCTTCACCCAGACCTTTTAATACACGGAAAGGATCGGTGAAGTTTTGGAGGCTGAAGTATCGGCGCAGCTTTCCGGAAGAGATTCCATGGTAGGGGATGCCGAAGGCTTCGATCAGTTCCTTTTCAATACCGGTATAAGAGCCGATATATTGGATATCATAGCCAAGTTCCTGCAGCCGGGGGATTAAGGCAATATTCGGAGTGACATGCCCGGCGGTACCCCCGCCGGTGAGTATGATTCGTTTCATAAAAAACCTCCAGATGAAAAAATGTCTCAAAAAACGCATATAAACTATAGATTCATATTAAACTTATTTGAAGAAAAGTCAAGTCCTAAACGGATATGGGGAGGGTATTTTTGTCCGAAACAGGGATTGAACCCGGGTGTGTTTTAGCAAATGAAAGATGAATAAAAATATATAAGGGGCAAGAGAATGCGAAAACAGAATGAATCATCAACAATACTATCATTGCACCAGGAAATAGAACGAGAAGTACGAGAAATTGAAGAAGAAATGGCAAAGCATCCAGAACTTGACGGGCTTCAGGTAACAGAAGAGATGGACAGAGCTCTATTGGAAGAGATTGAAGCCTATGAGAAAGAACTGGAAGAGAGAAGAATGTCCGTGGAAAATACAGGGGATGATTTTCTGCGGTTGCGGGAGAACTCTGCGGTCCGTGGGGATTCCGATTGTTCAGTTGGCGCTGACGGGGAGAATGTGGGAGACAGGTCGGAGAAGTTCCGGACTTCGGAGCATTCCGTGGAATTTTCGGAGGAGCTTGTGCCGGATCTGACGAGGATATCCTTGGCCAGAAGGGCGGCTGGGGACGTTGGAAAAGCGATAGAGGCTGTCGGAGAAGACGGAGAGCGGAAGGAAAAGGTGTGTTATCGGAGGAAAAAGGCGAAGTATTGGGTGGTTTCTCTGGTGGCGGTGCTTTTGATCGTGTTGGGGGTTGGAGTGAATAGTGTGGGGAGTAAGTCGTATTGGAAGATGATAAGAGAAATATTTGTCGATGATACACCTATGAATGTTATAAATGTGGAGGATATGGAAAAACAAGATTCAGAAGATATTGATGAAATAACGGCATATAGAGAGATAAAAGAAAAATTAAATGTAGAGCCTGTAAGAATTTTTTATAAACCGGATGATATGAAGTTAGTTGACTATGAAATATATGAAGAAATGTTAACTGCGCAATTATTATATAAATATCAAAATGATGTTGTAAGATATATTTTATACGTTAATGATGCGGATTCTTCTTGGGGAGACAAAGAAGAGGACGATAAATTAGATGAATATACACTCTTAGTAAATAACATAGAAATAAAAGTGGAAGAATTTGAAAAACCGAAATGCGCAGACAATCGATATGTGGCTAAGTTTAAGTATAAAGGGGTTGAATACCAGCTAATAGGAGTGATGAAAAAGGCTGAATGTGAGAAAATTTTAAAAAATTTATATTTTTTTTAAAAAAAGCGTAAGATTTTTAAAGATCAGTTGTTTACTTAATAAAGGAGAGAGGAAAAATATTGTTAAATATGAGGAAAAGAATTATAAATTCTATTGGTTTTATTCTTGTCTTGTGTGGTATGCTATTAAGCATAGAAACATGTGTAAAGGCGGAGGGGCTTATAGATGAAGAAATCATGGTAGATGGATCTCGGCTTTTATATGAAGATTGTGCCTATGGAACATCGAAAAATTCTATGCTTAGAGGCGAACATTTAATGTCTGGTGATAGCATAATTACAAAGACAGGGAATGGAAGAATCTATACATACGGCCAGACAACAGCGGATCATGATGTGGATTTCTTGGCGGTTTTAGTGTATGTTGACAGATATGATAAATCTGACGGACTATGGGGGCAAATAGATGCGCGAGTGAAAGAAGCCCGTGATACATATTACGTTGTTTCAACAAAAACATTGCAGGTAGATAGAGGATATTTTTATAGAGTACGGTGTGAACATTTTGCGGGAAATGACGATGAAGAATTTTATGATGACACGGTTTCCTTTACCGATGGAATCTGGATCCCATAACCCCACGTAACCCACCAGTACCTTTTGAGCAATGAGAGCAGCCACCGTGTTGTATTTTTGCAGAGTAACCCATTAACTTAGAATAAAATAAGAAAGAGAATAGGTTTGCCTGTACCATAGAAGCGCCACTAACTTAAATGCGATACATATCGGTGGCTGCTCTCATTGCTCAAAGGAGGATGTGATTATCAAGTTACTGTTCAAAACAAATAGTGCGTTGAGAAGCGCACGGAGACCATCGGTTATACCGATGAAAAAATACCAGAATAACCAAATTGGAAATTAAAATCTAAAGGCATTCACTCAAAAGCAGCCGGAAGTTATTTTCCGGTTGCTTCTTTTAACGCTTTTGCAAGCTGATCTGGGCAGGATGTGGATTTGTAGCCGCAATGGATTCCTTCAATGCGGGAGATTGCTTCGTCTACGTCCATGCCTTCAACCAGGCGGGAGATTCCCTGCAGGTTTCCGCTACACCCGCCGACAAAACCAACGTTTCGTATTTTATTGTTCTCAATGTCAAACTGAATCAACTGCGAACATACTCCCTTGGGTTTGAACTGCATATCTGTCAGCCTCCTTTGTTTTTAAGATCGCCCTTTCTGCGGGCGGGCAACAATACCATGTTTCCATTATAACAGATATTTTCCATTTGAAAAGCCTAATCTAAATAATCGTAAGCGGAAAAATGTTTTGCTATTGCTAAAAGCATCATATATAATGATATTAGTATGACATAGAAATAGAACCATTTGTGTGCTGACGCACTCTTACATTTGAAAAATTGAAAGAAAAAGGAGATCAATATGGATTTTGTACAATATAAATGTCCCTGTTGCGGGGCGGCGCTTCGGTTTTCGCCGGGGGCGCAGAAGCTGTCCTGCGGGAGCTGCGGCAATGAATATGAACTGGAAACTCTGCGGCAATATGAGCAGGAGGAAGAACGGGGCAGCGGAAGAGAAGAGGAACAGGAGCTGAACTGGGAATACCAGAGGGAAGCCCAGGGAGCCAAGCGGACGGAGGACGGGAAGTATATCTGCCCTTCCTGCGGGGCGGAGATTGAGGCGGATGAGAACACGGTCAGCACGACCTGTCCCTATTGTGATAATGTGGTCGTGATCCGGGCGTCCGCATCGGGGGAATATGAACCGGATGTGATGATCCCGTTCCAGATCAAGGGAGATCAGGCGCGGCAGATGCTGGAGAACTTTTGCAGGGGAAAGCGTCTGCTTCCGAAAAATTTCCGGGACAGGAGCTATTTGAAAAATCTGAAAGGGTATTATGTGCCTTATTGGCTGTTTGACTGTGACGCAAGTGCGGAGATGAGCTTTAATGCAACGAGAACCAGAGCGTGGAGCGATTCGGAGTATGATTATCTGGAGACGTCCTATTATCTGGTGAACCGGGCGGGGGGAATGGAATTTTACCATGTGCCTGTGGATGGGAGTACGGAGATGGACGATGACACGACGGAATCCATTGAGCCCTTTGATTACGGTGCCTTGACAGAATTTAATCCGGCATATCTTGCGGGATATGAGACGGACAAATATGATGTGGACGCGAAAGCGGCAGAGGGCAGGGCGAAGGAGCGGCTGTACCGGAGCGCGGAGCAGGTTATGCGCGGCACGGTCAGCGGGTATGATACGGTGACAGTGAAGCACCGGTATCTGGACGCAAAAAACGGAAAGGTGCATTATGCATTGCTCCCGGTCTGGATGTTTGAGACAGTTTATAACGGAAAGAAGTATCAGTTTGCGATCAACGGGCAGACGGGAAAGATGGTCGGGGAGCTGCCGGTGGACCGGGGCGCGTTTTGGAAATATTTATGCGGATTCACGGCGATTGGGACGGCGATTTGCTCCATCCTTGGAATCTTATTGTTCGGGGGTGTGCTGTGATGATGCAATGTGATAGACATGCGGATGGGATGGAGAGAGGAGCTGTGAGGAAGATAGGAAAGAGATCATGTAAGAAACGATATATGAGAATACGTAAGAGAATATGTAAGGAGGAGGCTTTGCGGGGCTGCGGTACAAAATGGAAGAATGCAGTGTGTAAAACAGCAATTATGCTGCTGTTGGTCTGTGTATCCGTCCTGAATCCGGGGAATCTGCCGGAAGCGGCGGCTGCAGATAAAATATCGGATACAGAAGGCCAGTCCTGGGATGCTGCGGCAGATCAGGCTCCTTACTTTGACGGATGGGTGCAGGATGACGCGGGGCTTTTGACCGCAGATGAGGAAAAGGCGCTGGAGTCAGAATGCAGGCGCTTGTTCAAAATATACGGCACAGGGGTCTACATTGTGACTACACCGAATTTTGGCGGGGGAGATATTAAGGACTGGCAGAGACGGATCTTTTCCCAGTATGACCTGGGAGCGGACAGCGACGGTAGCGGCGTGATGCTGGCAATCAGTATGGCAGAGCGCGACTGGGGGCTGGTGGGATTCGGCTCTACGCAGGAAGCATTTTCTACATATGCAAGGGAACGGCTGGGAAGCTTGATCCTGGATGATCTGTCGGACGGAGAATTTTATGAGGCATTTTCCGGATATCTGTCGACTGCGGATGATTATCTGGCGGCGGCAGAGGAGGGAACGCCTTATACGGAGCAGCATCGATATCGGGAAGGATGGAGACTTCCGGTGATCCTTGGAGTGTCATTTCTGCTGTCGATGGGAATCTCTGCGGCAGTTGTGATCGCCTGGAGGAAAGGGATGAATACCAGGGTACGTCAGAATGGCGCAATGGAATATCTGAAGGCAGGGAGCTTTTACCTGTCGAATCGGTCGGACCTGTTCCTGTATCATACGGTCAGCCGGACGAAGAAACCGGAACAGCATTCTTCCGGCGGGAGCGGAAGCATGCGCTCGGACAGCTCGGGGACCAGCGGGAAGTTCTGAGAGCGATTTCAGATCGACATTTATCTAATAAGACTATAAAGAACATAAAATGAAAGGCATTTGCGGAAAGGAGAACATTATGGGATTGATAAGAGCGGCATCGAATGCGGTCAGAGGGACACTGGCGGATCAGTGGAAGGAATATTTTTACTGTGATGCTCTGGATGCGGATGTGTTGGTGGCGAGAGGCGTGCGGAACGTGTCGGGGCGTTCCTCCAACCGGAGGGGCGATGACAACATCATTACCGACGGTTCGCATATCGCGGTGGCGGACGGTCAGTGTATGATTATCGTGGAAGACGGCAGGGTGATGGACGCGTGCGCGGAGCCGGGAGCGTATACCTACGACATGGGCACGAGCCCATCGGTGTTCGGCGGTTCATTTATGGAAGGACTGAAAGGGATCGCGAAGGAAGCCTGGGAGCGCTTTCAGTTCGGTGGGGGCGCAGGGAAAAACCAGAGGGTCTATTATGTGAATATTAAGGAAATCCCGGGAAATAAATATGGTACGCCGAATCCGGTGCCGTTTCGGGTGGTGGATCGGAATATCGGACTGGATGTGGATATTTCCATCCGTTGCAATGGAGAATACTCTTACCGGATCGTGAACCCGATGGCGTTCTATGCAAATGTCTGCGGAAATGTGGGAAATGTGTATACCAGGGATCAGATTGATTCTATGCTGAAATCGGAATTACTGACTGCGCTGCAGCCTGCGTTTGCGAGGATTTCGGAGATGGGCATCCGTTACAGTGCCCTGCCGGGGCATACGATGGAGCTTTCGGACGCTCTGAATGAGGTGCTGTCTAAGAAATGGACGGAGCTTCGGGGAATCCAGATCTACTCCTTCGGGATGAACAGCGTGACTGCGCCCAAAGAGGATGAGGACATGATCAAGCAGCTCCAGAAATCCGCAGTGATGCGGGATCCGGGGATGGCTGCGGCAACGTTGGCCGGGGCGCAGGCGGACGCTATGCGTACGGCGGCGGCGAACACGGCCGGCGCGATGACCGGATTTATGGGAATGGGCATGGCGCAGCAGGCCGGAGGCGCAGGGATACAAGGACTGTATGAGATGGGAAGGCAGCAGCCGAATCAGCCGATGCCGGGCGGCGCCTATGTGGGACAGTCGTCGCAGGATAGCGCGCATGTGGGACAGCCAGCGCAGGATGGCGCGTATGCGGGTCAGCCGAATCAACAACCATCGGGCGGTATGCATACAGGGCAGGAAAATCAACCCCGGCAGCAGTCATCCGGCGACGCGCCAAGCGAGGCATCCGCTGCGTCAGGCTGGACCTGCTCCTGCGGAAAAGCAGGAAACACCGGGAAGTTCTGTACGGAGTGCGGAGCGCCCAAACCTGCGGCGGATGGCTGGACCTGTGCCTGCGGCACGGTGAATAAAGGAAAATTCTGTTCCGAATGCGGCCGCCCGAAACCGGCAGGAGTTCCGCGGTACAAATGTGACAAATGCGGATGGGAGCCGGAAGACCCAGCGAAACCGCCGAAATTCTGTCCGGAATGCGGCGATCCGTTTGACGACGGGGATATCAAAGCTTAGGAACCGCGCAAAACAGCAAGATTATTTTTCCACAGTTCCTTCATATATATGTGGCTATCCCCTGGAATATTTGCTCGGATTCTGTCCGAATTCCCGTTTAAAGGCTTTCAGGAAGTTAGAGTAATCGCTGAAACCGCAGCAGAGGCAGGCATCCATCACAGGACTGCCTGCTTTTAGCATATTCCGGGCGGAGATGAGTCGCTTTTTCATGATATACTGATACAGGGATAATCCGGTAAACTGTTTGAACTGTCGGCTGAGGTAATATTTACTGATGTAAAATTCGGCGGCAAGCTGGTCTAAGGATAATTCTTCGGTCAGATTTTCATTGATATAGGTAATGATCTGATTGATCTTTTCATTTTCCGTAATGTCATTCTTGACCGAATCGGGGGCATCGTAGTAGGCTCGGCTGACGTATACCAGAAATTCCGTCAGGTATGCGGAAGCCAGGGCCAGGCTTCCCATCTCGCTGCTGTGCTTGGCTTTGGACATCTCGTTGCAGAGCTGCTTTAAATGGGCGATATTCTGGCTGTCAGGCCGGATCAGACGATAATCCTTGAGGGCGGCGTCCGTAAAGCAGGCAGTAAAGTCTTCATCAAAAAAATCCTGCAGCCGCTCAAAAAAATCATCCGCCAGCCAGATCACGATCCGCTCGTAGGGTCTGCCGGGGCGGATGTCGGGGCGGTGAATGTCGGAGCTGCTGGTCAACAGGATATCTCCCGGGCGGAGCTTGTAGCTTCGTCCTTCTATAATATACGTTACATTTCCGGATAAAAAGAAAAAAATCTCATAAAAAGGATGCTGGTGAAATTCGACTACAGGAGGGTCCTCGTTGTAACTGTGGTGAAATTCGTAGTAGCGTTCCGTCATAATCTGGCTTGGATTAAATTGCTCTTTGCACATTGTTCACAAAAATACCTTTCTAAAATCAGTTAATATACATGAAAACACATTTTTATACTAATATTATATGGCAATATTTACCAGGTTTCAAGCAGTAACTACCACGTAAAAAAACAGCGGTTTGATATACTATATATATCAACAGAACAGTTGCTGAAAAAGCCCGGACCGCAGAAGCGCAGAGCGCAGAGCATGGAGCGGACGGTGTTCCAATCAGCAATGTCTATGCCGGCAGACGCGTTTTGTTACAAAAGTGTAATGCTCTGGAACAGAAAATCACAGATGGATCGGCTGTTCCAAAATTACAAAAAATAATGCTCCGGAACAGAAGATCACAGATGAATCGGCTGTTCTAAAGTTACAAAAATAAAAAAGAAGGAAGTAAAATATGAGACAATGTCGCAGAGTGCTTGCTGTGCTTGTCAGCACAGGACTCGTGGCAGCAGCGCTTTCCTGCTGCGGCGCAGGTGGGGGAGACAAGAGGCAGATCATCCGGATAGGGCATAATCAGGCTACAGACCATCCAACCAATATTGCGCTAATGGCCTTTGAAGAGTATATCGAGGAAAAACTGGGAGATAAATATAACGTAGAAGTCTATCCGAGCGAGTTGCTTGGTTCCCAGACAGACATGGTTCAGCTGACCCAGACGGGAGCGATCGACTTCTGTGTGGCAAGTAATTCTATATTGGAAACATTTTCACAAAATTATACACTGTTCAACCTGCCCTATTTGTTTGCGTCTGCGGAGGC
>Ga0137308_101026_pt1 | contig 33008 bp, 37 predicted proteins | sample Inofrocosms_June_FD_97181 | JGI IMG/M metagenome (GOLD analysis project Ga0137308, IMG submission 97181) | Mouse cecal microbial communities from Vienna, Austria - N-Acetylneuraminic and N-Acetylglucosamine D2O microcosms_June | ecosystem: Host-associated > Mammals > Digestive system > Large...
TATAGAGAATATGGTGAAACATTTTTTAGTAAGTTGAGAGGGAATTTCTGTGGCTGTCTATTTGATTTAAAAAATGATGAATGTATAATTTTTACAGATCATTTAGGAAATTACCCTGTTTATTATTGTGAACTTAATGAAGAATTGATTTTTTCAACTAATATTAAGAAAATTGTATCGTATTGTGAAGAATATAAGTCTATGTCTTTGAATCTTGCAGGTGCGTATTCTTTACTAACGTATGCCTATATGTATGATAATCTAACAATCTGTGATAATGTTTTTAGATTAAGACCTGGTAATTATTTAGTTTACAATAAAATTGGATTAAAAGAAAGATGTTATTATAAGCTAAACTTTATTCCGAAAGAAATTGATGAAGATTTGGCAATAAGAAGGATAGATTCTCTATTTTTAAAGGCTGTTGAACGGCAAATAAACAAAAATGAGGAATATGGATATTATAACTATGCTCCATTAAGTGCAGGACTTGATTCTAGGATGACTGTTTATGCTCTTAAACGATTGGGAACAAAAAATGTAGTTAATTTCACTTATTCAGAATCTAATGAATTGGATCAGATTATTCCGATGAATATTACAAAGGAATTAAAAAATAAGTGGATTTTTAAAAATTTAGATGGTGGTCTGGATTTATTGAATATAGAAAATTCTATAGAGTTAGGTGATTCTAAAATTTATTATCCTTGGATATCTCAGTTGAATGATTTTATGAATTTAATTGATAAAAACAATTTAGGTATAGTACATACAGGAGTAATAGGAGATGTTGTAGTGGGAACCTATTTAAAATCATTCAATGATATTAAAAATAGTTGGAAATATACTATTGGGGATGGTGGATATTCCTCGAGATTAGTTGAAAAATTAAAAAAATTTGAATTAGCTAATCCTTATAATAGCTATGAGGAAGGAATGTTTTATAACCGAGTCTTTAATGGTGTCTGTTTGGGATATTCTATTGTATTTCAGGAATTTTCTGATTGTATGTCTCCTTTTATGGATTTAGAATTTTTAGAATTTTGTTTAAGTTTGCCAATAGAGTATAGACTTCAACACAATCTTTATTATAAATGGATTAACAAGTGTTATCCAGAAGCGACTAGATATAGTCATAACGGATTAAAGATTACATCTGGAAAATCCTATTTTAATATAAAGGGAAAAAGAATTTATTTGGATACAGTTTGTTCCAGAATTTTACTCTTAATTAGAAAAGAAAAAAAGGGAATGAATCCAATGCAACATTGGTATAATGGTAATCCTGATTTGCAGAATAAGATGGATTCATATTTCAAGGAAAAATGTATATGTTTAACAAAAGAACAGGAATTATATAAAGATTTACTTAGTTTATATAAAAATGGGACAGCAATTGAAAAAACAATGTGTATTAGTTTAGTAGGATATGTGTCTTCATTTTGGGGAGACAAAAATAGGTAGGAAGGATTTTTAATGGATGAATTAATTACAAAAGTTATGAGAAATCAATCTGTTCGTTGGGAACTTTTGTTACGCCTTTCTAGTGATATATTTTCTGCCATTTGTGCATTAATTACACAAAACATTATACTTACGATTTTATATATTCTAGGGACAATTATTATTAATATATTTTCAATTATTTACAAAGATGTGGATTTGAAAAAAATAATTAAAAAGATATTCGAAACAAAAGACTATAAAAAATATTTGTTTTTTATCGGGATTGCTACATTGCCGATGATTGTTGGAATTTTAACTAAGGAAATTACTATTTTTAGTCCTAAAATTTTTCTGGTAAAAATATTTAATAATTTTGTTCCTAATATATTAGGAGCTTTAATTGTTTGTTCCCTTATTAGTCATGTTTTAACTTTTAATCGTGAAGAAACTATTTATGCTGTAATCCAATCAAAACGAGAGTTTTTTGATATTATCATACGATTTGGATTTTTTGGCGTTTACTTAAATGCGATTAATTATGTCGTAAGTGATAATTGGAAATGGACAAATTTATTTAATAGTATTCATCTTTTTATTATTGTTTTTGCAGGTACTCTAATTTTTACTATTTTTGCATTGAGAATAGTAAATAGGCAATCTTTCTGCTTTACAGCAAAGCAAGTATATCCCAAACAAACATTGAAATATGTAGCATTGTTTTTAATGTCGTGTGGTTTTGGACCCATTGTTCTTAAGAGTGGAAAACATGAACCATTTTTGTTGGCTATTAATACTTTGACCGCAAGTATAGTTGTTATTTGTCTGTTTGTTTTTTATTATTTGAAGAACAAAAAAGAATTCTAAAGAATATCCATGGATGATAGTTAGTATTTTTTTATTTCTTATTATTTTTAATTCTGTTTTAAATTTTATGAAAAGAGTTGGAACAGTAGATGTAAAAAAAGAATTGGCCTCTGGAATTCCTATTTTGGGAATTGTAAGTATTTTGCTTATATGGATAAATATATTACAAAAAAGAGAAGATAGAGAAAATAATGAAAGTGATGGAGAATAAAAATGCAATTCAGAGATTTACAAAAGCAATACAAAATATTAAAAAGTGATATAGATTGTGCAATTCAGCAAGTCCTAGACGCAGGAAATTTCATATCCGGATCACAAGTCACAGAATTGGAATCGCAATTGGCTTCCTATGCAGGCGTCAAACACTGTATTACCTGTGCCAACGGAACGGACGCACTGTCATTGGCGCTGATGGCCTGGAACATAGGCGAAGGGGACGCTGTATTTGTACCGGATTTTACCTTTTTTGCATCAGGTGAGACACCTGCATACGAAGGAGCCGTGCCTGTCTTTGTAGACGTGGAAGAAGATACCTTTAATGTTTCCTCAGAATCTTTGGAACAGGCGATTCTGCAAGTAAAAGAAGAAGGAAAACTGGTTCCCAAAGTAATTATTACGGTAGACTTGTTCGGACAGCCTGCAGATTACCCTGCGATCAGAAAAATCGCGGACAAATATCATCTTCTGATTTTAGAAGACGGAGCGCAAGGTTTTGGCGGAATGATAGGAGAGCAGAGGGCATGCAGCTTCGGTGATATCTCTACAACTTCCTTTTTCCCGGCAAAGCCATTGGGATGTTTTGGGGACGGCGGAGCAGTATTCACCGACAATGATGATTGGGCGGCATTGCTTAGATCATATCGTATACATGGTAAGGGATCGGACAAGTATGATAATGTACGCATTGGGATAAATTCACGGCTGGACACACTGCAGGCTGCAATTCTGCAGGTGAAGTTAAAGGCATTCCGGGAATATGAACTGAGAGACGTAAATCATGCGGCCGAAAGATATAGCTGTCAGCTGGCAGATTATGTGAAAGTTCCTTTTATTAAGGAAGGATTTTATTCCAGTTGGGCACAATACTCGATTTTACTGGATAGTGAGGAACAGCGCAATGGTTTACAGGCATATCTTAAGGAGAGGGGAATTCCTTCTATGATTTATTATCCTAAGCCGATGAGCAGGCAGACGGCATTTGAGGAGATGGATTGTGTGAAAACGGATTTGTCGGTGACGGAACAATTATGCCGCAGAATATTGGCATTGCCGATTCATCCGTATATGGAGGCTGAGGAGCAGGATATGGTGATAAACTGTATCAAAGAGTTTAAATTATGCCGTTTCTGATGAAAATTATCAGTGATATGAAATAAGTTACCTTATTAGTTTTGGCGGTAAAGAGATATTGACCGCAGGCATCAACCGCCATGCACATAGCATTTGCCACATTATCCCCAAAGGTTGCGAGATTTCCCAGATCAGGGAAAATGACGGATATCTTCTCTTCTTCTTCAGAAAACGGGTGTGTAAAATAATCTGTGTAAATTATCACAGATTATTCGACACATCCATTTTTGTATAATGGATAATGAATTCGACAATACTGTGATTAGTTGGAAAAAATTGGTAGAAAAATTTTAGGAGGGAACAACTATGTCACAGAAAATTGACTATCAGGCAGAAATAGCAAAATGCAACACGATGGAAGATATTACAGGTCCGAATGGGTTGATACAGAAAGTAATAAAGGATGCCGTGGAGCAGGTACTCCGTAAGGAAGTAAATGAGTATATTGCGGATGCAAAGGAGAATGGGAACAGGGTATCTAAAAATGGAAGCAGCTCTCAAACAATCAAAACAGCTTATGGAAAGATTGGAATTGACGTGCCGCGGACACGGGAACCAGGGTTTGAGCCGGAGATCATAAAGAACCGTACAGTCGTTGAAGAAGGGCTGGAATCCCAAATCATTTCTATGTATGCAAAAGGGATGTCTGTACGGGATATCTCGGAACATGTACAATCCCTTTATGGGATAGAACTCTCGGCCGGTTCCATTTCCAATATCACGGATAAAGTAATGGAAGAAACAAAAGAATGGTACTGCAGGACACTGGATTCTTTTTATCCTGTCGTATTTCTGGACGCAGTACATTTTAAGGTACGTGAAGATGGGCGGATCATAACAAAAGCAGCTTATGTGGCATTGGGAATCAATGGAGACGGTTATAAAGATATCCTTGGGATATGGATTGGGGAAAATGAGGGTGCCAAATTCTGGTTAAAAGTATGCAATGAATTGAAAAACAGAGGCGTTTCTGATATTTTGATTGCATGTGTGGATGGTTTAAAAGGTTTCCCGGATGCGATCCATACGGTATTTCCGGAAACAAGGATCCAATTATGTATCATCCACCAGATCCGCAATACGCTAAAATATATTGCTTATAAAGACCAGAAAGCATTTATGAGAGATTTAAAGCGCGTATATGGGGCGGAGAGTGAAGAAATCGCGATGCGGAATCTGGAGAGTATGATGGATAGCTGGAAAAAGTATGCCGTCGTCCTGGATAACTGGCTTGATAAGTGGGAGCACCTCTCCACCTATTTCTGCTATGGCCATCAGATCCGCAAATTAATCTATACCACTTATACCGATAAAAAAACTATGCCGACATTTTGTTGGATCCAGCTATCCACTGTAATCTGCAGAAAAATGTCAGCATAGTTTTTGCATTTAATGAAAATATCCTTCATCATAGAAAGAAACTAGGAGGTTTCTGAAGATGAAGGGTAATGAAATAAGACTAAATGGATTAATCGAAGAAGTGTTAGCGCAGATGCTAGAACGAAATTATGGCAAAAAAATTTACAGCCATTACCAGTATAGCTTTTCACTTCTTAAATCTGTAGCTGTAAATCTGGGAATAGACGCTCTGTCTGAACCCCTTGTGAAAGCTTTTCTGGATTCCCCGGTGAATTGCAGTGAAAGATGGGCCGAAAAAGAACGTATCCATCGGAAGCGCTGTATCAGGATGCTTCTGTCCCTTGCGGAGAATGGCATGATTGACTGGGAAAGGCAAAAGTCTGAAAGTATCTGTCAGCTTCTCTATGTCAGAGCATTCCGCATGGAACTGGAAAAATTCCTCAAACAGATGGAAGAGGAGGGGCTCAGTCGGAATACTATCGTTGGGTATAGACGCATTGTTACATATTTCCTGATTTTTTGTCAGGAAAACAACTACAAATCTTTATCTGATCTTAAAAGCAATGACGTAAGCCGGTTTATCACTTCACTCTACCATGATGGGAAATACCGCCCAACGACAATCGGCAGTGTACTGTCCGGGTTTCGGAAGTTCCTATCGAGAAATGCACATACAAAAGAGTTTTTATTGGAAATACCTGCACATCTACCCCGTGAAGTAAAGATCATGGAAGTCTACAACAAAGAAGAATCTGAAGCCATTGGAATTCTACTTGCATCTGGACAGATGACCATGAGAGATACGGCGATCTGCAGGCTCCTGCTGGAAACGGGACTGCGCGGAACGGATATTTGTTCATTAAAGCTTAAAGATATTGACTGGGAAATGGATGTCATTTACATTTGCCAGGACAAGACCAAAAAGCCGTTGTCTATACCGCTGAGGGCATCCTATGGAAATGCGACCGCTGATTATATCCTGAAAGAACGCCCAAAAAGCGAAGATACACATGTATTTCTAAAGAATACGGCACCGTTTGGGAAACTGGGCCCAGGAGCCATACGGCCTATCCTGCAAAAAATGGAACGGTTAGCCGGTGTTCAAAAAGAAGGGCGGATGTCCGGCAGCCGGATGACGAGGCACCATGCCGCTTCGTCCATGCTCCGGTCGGGTGTCCCCATGTCTGATATTTCAGCAGTGCTCGGACACAGGGATCCCAACATTGTCTCGGTATATCTTTCGACAGATGCTGCCTCACTTGCCGCCTGTACACTGCCGTTTCCGATTGTCTGGAAGGGAGGGAGCGCAGATGCTTAATTGTTTTCTACCTACTTTGGCAGATCAGTTTGTTTCATATAAAAAGCAGAATGGAGGCGTATACCAGACAGGAGCTTATTATCTGGAAAAATATATCCAGTCTGCAACGGAAACCAACCCAGAGCTCACAGTCCCAGACAGAAAAAGTGTTGAAGATTTCCTGGGAAAATATGAAGATGCTCCGGGAAGCCTTTATAATGCTGCTGCATTTCTACGTGAATTCAGCCGTTATCTTATCGCCCGTGGATATACGAATGCATATCTGATTCCGGCAGGGAGAACCCGGCTTCCAACACCGGCTCCGCCTTATTTTTTTACAGAGGAAGAGATTTCCGTATTTTTCCGGGAATGCGATAACATCAGGGATGATCCGCATTACAAAGGCCGTCATCTGGTACTCCCAGCCATGTTCCGTCTCCTGTACTGCTGTGGCCTCCGTTGTAAGGAGGTTCGCACACTTGCCAAAAAAGATGTGCATCTGGATAAAAGCTATTTTGATGTCCTTCAATCCAAGGGCCCCAAAAGCCGGAGAATCTACATTTCCGAAGACCTTACAGAATATCTGGATGATTACGACCGGCATATCAGCCTCTTGTTCCCAGAACGCAGAATGTTTTTCCCGAACAGGGCTGATAAAGCTTATGGTGCTGCTATGCTTGAAAAAAACTTTCTGCGGTTCTGGTATTCTGCCTTTCCAGAAAAGAAAGATTCCGGAGTAAGCATTCGCGCATATGATTTTCGGCATCATTTTGTTTATGCAAATATGAACAGATGGCTCCGGGATGGAAAGGATGTAAATGCAATGCTCCCTTACCTTATGCGCTATATGGGGCATACTGATATAAAAAACACCCTCTACTACTTCCATCTTGTACCAGATATTTATGGTGAGATAGCTGCCCGGTCTGAGCATTCAGAAAGACTGATACCGGAGGTGGATGATAATGAGGAAAACTAAGACAAAAGACCTTGACAATGTTTTTTTCTGGGAGACAGCCCGGCGTTTTCTGGACTATGAATTATTAAAGATAAGGAAGAAGAGCCTGAATACAGTTGCCGCTTATCGGGCCGCATTAAATATTTATATTGATTATCTTGAGAATGTTAAAGGAATCCAGCGTGAAAACATTTGTTTCTCTGACTTAGGCAAAGAAAATCTGAAAGAGTATCTTATGTGGATGGCAGAAGATAAAAAATGGAGTCCTAAGACCTGCAACCTTCGGATGACCGCGATAAGGTCCCTGCTATCTTATGCATCAGAAGAATGCATAGACATTACGCCTCTTTCTGCTTCAAGTAAGGCCATACAAAGCCTGAGTGCTCCGGCTGGGGAGATCGAATATTTCGAGGATTACCAGATGGAGGCAATCCTTAATGCGCCCGGAACAGAAAAACAGTCGGAACGTCGGAACAAGATGCTGCTGATTCTCGGCTATGATGCCGCCATGCGAATTGGGGAAATGACAAAACTAAAAGTTGGAAACCTGTTTCTTGATGCGGAAAAGCCTTATATCAAAATACTTGGGAAAGGGGAAAAATACCGCAGTGTTCCCCTGATGGGTAAAACCGTCCAGCATCTGCGCAGATATGTCAGGGAATTCCATGGAGGTATCCTGGATATGGAAGCGCCCTTGTTTTATGCTGTTACCCATGGCCAGATCCACGGTCTCTCTGATGACTGTATACAGAAAGTGCTGAAAAAATATACGGAGAAATGCAGGAATGAAGGTATCGTTATGCCGTCAGCAGTACATTTTCATATGGTACGGAAAACGCGTGCCATGAGCCTATATCAGGAGGGATGCCCTTTACCCTATATCCAGCAGATGCTTGGGCATGAAAATATTTCTACTACATCTGGCTTCTACGCTTTTGTAACACTGGATACCCTTGCGAAGGCAATTGAAAAAGCAAATCCAAGTGGGGAGAATACGGAGAAAAACTGGAAGAAAAAGGATATAGCAAAATCCTTATATCGCTTATGAGAAAAAACTATGCCGACATTTTTTCTGCAGATTACAGTGGATAGCTGGATCCAACAAAATGTCGGCATAGTTTTTTTATCGGTATAAGTGGTACTATAACGAAATCGTTATAGTACCACCAACACCGTAGAAGGTTTTAACCGGCAGCTGCGCAAAGTTACAAAGAGCAAAGCACTCTTTCCAAATGACGAGGCATTAAGAAAAACAATTTATTTGTCTACCAGGGACATTATTAAGAAATGGTCCATGCCGTACCGTGACTGGGGAGAGACCTATGGACAGTTTGTGATTGAATTCGGCGACAGGGCCAGGATTGCCTAAAGCGTAGAAACAGAAACGTATCCGGCTGTAAATGACAGCAGTGCTGCCCTTTATCCCTTGACTGCCTCAATGCCGCCTGTATGGTTCTTATGCATAGGCATTTCATGCATAAGAACCATACAGGCGGCAATAACTAAAGTGAGGGATAAGGCAATCAGAGAGGTGTATAGAATGCGGATCAGTAAGGAACGAAAACGATTTCTGAAATAAGAATTAAAGGAATATGAAAAAATAACGCCTATGACCGAAGAAGAACGCAGGGAGCTCCATAAATGGATAGAAGCAGGATATAGTGTACATGAGAATACATGCTGCGCTGTTGGCGACGGGAACAGTCCGATTGACTTTCTTGACATATACAGAGAGGAAGAAGCATTGCGTAAAGCGACAGCCGGCATGGGGAATGAAGAAGCAAGAAAATACGTATTGGATTACTATGGATGGACGGAGGAAGAAAACGAGCAAAAAGAATACACTGTTGAAGCACTAAAAGAGAGGGTACGGGAACTGGAAAGGGAACTATTCCACCTGGAGGAATTCATAGGACAGAAAGGCTTTTGGGAAGAATCACAGAAATATATTGATGAATATGGAGGAGAACCTATTCCCTTTGAAATCAAATGATAGGAAAAGAAGGGAATACCATAAAGCCCCCCACCTATTGGGGGTAATAGTTTATAAGCAGAATAGAGAATGAACCTGAAAACCAGCAGTAAAGTAAAGGAAATAATACAATGACACATCAATCTTCCAGGGCGTATGCCTGTGTAGCCTACCGGATCATGGAATACGAAGGACAGGAAATGTCTGAAGAATATTTAAGCATACTGATGGAGATGCTGTATGATTTTTATACGGAAAATGAAATCAAAAAAGTCTATCTGGATAACGTCCGGCTGGATGCCTATGAAACAATGCTAAGGGATGGGAAATAAAAGAAAAATAAAATGAATAGTATCACCAGAAAATGGCAATACTATTCATATAAAGAAATCGAAAATAGCGTCGAAAAATAACGGTAATTGTAAAAAAATCGGCACTGGGAATTGATTTTAGAAATGTCGAAAAAACAAGATTTTACATACCAATTTACGACAATACACAGTTTATTTTACAGTCTCGCCTACTCCTATAGCTTTCATCTTCGGATGCTTTTTTTAGATCATCTAATCGATTATTATCCATGAGAAATTTTACAAGTGAAAAAGCACTGTTTTCTCCTTGCGAGATACCTCTTGCAATACCTCTGTTTTCAATTCTATCAAGAACTTCACACATTTTCGTTTCTCCTCCTTTCATATCCGGGTTATACACATCTTTGAAGCGATTGTCTTTTGTCATCACCGACATCAATTGTAATAATTCATGTACATGTTTGATTGTCGTATCAGGGGCAATATAATCATGATTTTTTCGCATTTGTACGAAATAATCCGCAACAATTTTAAAATCGCTTTGAAACATCTGCACCTGATCGTCACTTAAGTATGCGATCTGAAATAGATTCATTTTATAGTCATTCACATAGGGCTTTACATCTTCTGGAATTGACAGGCATTCCGTTAGGGTGGTAGGTGTCTTCCATTGTCTATTATATCCGAAATAGAGAACCAAAGTAACGACAGGATACCGGGGAGCTTTTTCCCGTATTTCTCAAGCTCGTCTGCATCTGTCAGAAGTTGAGCGCGATAAGCGGTGCCGTCATAAGCAAATAAGCGAAGAGGCATATCGGTATCGATGCCCGTTTGATTCTCGAATCCATAGAATGCAATTCTAAGCAGGCCGGAACGCCAATATTTTGCGACATCCCGTTCCTGGGCGTGAAGTTTTCCATGAAAAAGGAGTACATTGACAATATCTGCAAATACATCGTTATAATCTTCCAAAGTTTTCTCGGAGATGTCTTTTTCAGCTATAAATCTTCCTTTCTGAAATAAAGTGTATAAATCTACTTTTATTATACCGCAATTATGAACAGGTGCAAGTGAAAAATCTGTGATCTCTCTTGACACCGCGAACTTAATCTATTAAACTCATATCTAACATAAACAATATTTCCAGAGAGGCTATTATCCCCAGATTTATTCTTTTTTCTAAGATTCATTCCCGGTTTCAGGGAAATTATCAGAGTTGTATGAGAAAATAAGCGAGAGCACACGAAAATCCAAATGAAATTCTACTAATTTCATTGTCTGTAACATCTTTTTTTGTTATAGTAAAATTATAGCAAAAGATATGAGTTGGCAAATTTTCTTTCATGATAGTCCCTCTGTACTAGGTAAAGGAGGTATTTCATGCCGGAGGGAATTGCGTATCAGAATAAAGATATTGAGTTTAAGCTTCTAAGCGAGACTTTTAAGGAGAGATCTTTTGAAGCGTACGGGTTGGATCTGCCGCGGATCAAGGCAGTTCTTCCCACTAATTTGCCGGAAATAACTGCAAATGAGAAACACCTTGATAATTTGTTCCAGCTTGAAGATGATACGATCGCTATCGTGGATTATGAGTCGGAGGACAAGCTGTATAACCGGGTGAAATATGTGAATTATATTGCAAGGATCATGGAACGCTACTACAGGGATGAAGGCAGAATCCCCAATCTCAGAATGATCGTAATATACACGGGAGATGTAGGGAGCGCAAAAGCTTCTCTTGAAATGGGATGCTTTACCTTGAGAATGGAGCAGGTCTTTGTCAGTCATTTGCAAGGGGAAGAGATTTACCAGAAGATTAAGCGTAAAGTGGAGAATCAAAAGCAGCTGACCGAGCAGGAGCTTATGAGGCTGATCATTCTTCCGCTTGCAGAGAAGGGGAAGGAAAATAAGCAGAGACGAGTGGAAGAAATAGTGGAACTCGCCAAGATGATGGAAGATGTGCGAATGCAGGCGTTTGTCATTACAGGTGTATTAGTCTGCAGTGACAAGTTTGTAGACAGAGAGTACGCGGAGAGTATAAGGAGGTATTTGAGCATGACGAAGGTATTTCAGATCTTGGAGGAAGAGAAAAGAGAGGCGATAGCGCAGGCGGGTGAGGAAGCAACAAAGAGAGCAAATCGCTTGACGGCAGTTCGTATGTTAAGAAAAGCTGAGGATATTGAGAAAATTGTTGAATATTCCGGTTTGACAGAGGCGGAGATTGAGGAGGTTTCCAAGGAAATGTTAGCTGCGCAATAATTAAAAAATGTGCATGCCAGCATGCCCACTTGGTTCGTTGCTCGTGGGAATAACCGAATTTGACATATTGAGGAATCCGCCTGCTTATGTTATACTGTTTACCGGCTTAAGGGAAGTAAAAACTGGCCATAATATATCATATCTTAGGAGTGTTGCAATCTATGTCACAGATTACAGATGAAATAAAGAATCAGATCAAGAAGAGGAGAACATTTGCCATCATATCCCACCCGGATGCGGGGAAGACGACACTGACGGAGAAGTTCCTGCTATATGGGGGAGCCATCAACCTGGCCGGGAGCGTGAAGGGGAAGGCTACGGCGAGGCACGCGGTATCCGACTGGATGGAGATCGAGAAGGAGAGAGGGATCTCGGTCACGTCTTCGGTGCTGCAGTTTAATTACGGCGGATACTGCATCAATATCCTGGATACTCCGGGGCATCAGGATTTCTCGGAGGATACCTACCGGACGCTGATGGCGGCGGATTCGGCGGTGATGGTGATTGACGCGTCCAAGGGTGTTGAGGCGCAGACGAGGAAGCTTTTTAAGGTATGCACCATGCGGCATATCCCTATATTTACTTTTATCAATAAGATGGACCGGGAGGCGATGGATACCTTCGAGCTTCTGGATGATATTGAAAATGAACTGGGAATCGCCACCTGTCCGGTCAACTGGCCCATTGGTTCCGGCAAGGAATTCAAGGGGGTCTACGACAGGGAGACGAAGAAGGTGGAGCTGTTCTCGGATACCCACAAGGGAACTACGCAGGGAGAAGTCCGCAAGATTGCGGCAGACGACCCGGCTATCAAAGAGTGGGTGACAGACGCACAGCTTGTACAGTTAATGGAGGAGATTGAGCTGCAGGACGGCGCGGGAGCTGCGTTTGATCAGGAGCTTGTAAGTAAGGGAGAACTGTCCCCGGTGTTCTTTGGCTCGGCTCTTACAAACTTCGGCGTGGAGACCTTTTTGAAGCATTTCCTTACGATGACGACGTCGCCTCTTCCGCGGATATCGGACAAGGGTGCGGTGAATCCTATGGAGGAGAAGGATTTCTCTGCCTTTGTATTCAAGATTCAGGCCAATATGAACAAAGCGCACCGGGACCGGATCGCGTTCATGCGTATCTGTTCCGGAGAGTTCGAGGCGGGGATGGATGTATTCCACGTACAGGGCGGCAGGAAGGTGCGCTTATCTCAGCCGCAGCAGATGATGGCGAGTGAGCGCAAGATGATCGAGAAGGCTTATGGCGGCGATATTATCGGTGTGTTTGATCCGGGAATCTTCTCGATCGGCGATACGCTCACGGCGTCTGCGGAGCACTTCGCCTATGAAGGGATTCCGACCTTCGCGCCGGAGCATTTCGCACGGGTACGGCAGGTAGATACCATGAAGCGGAAGCAGTTTATCAAGGGGATCAACCAGATCGCCCAGGAGGGTGCGATTCAGATCTTTCAGGAGTTCAACACCGGTATGGAGGAGATCATTGTGGGCGTGGTAGGCGTGCTGCAGTTCGACGTGCTGAAATACAGGCTTGAGAATGAATATAATGTAGAGATCCGTCTCGACAGCCTTCCGTATGAGTATATCCGCTGGATCGAGCACACGGAGACGGACCTTGACAAGCTCACCGGAACTTCTGATATGAAGAAGGTCAAGGACCTGAAGGACCGCCCGCTTCTTCTGTTTGTAAATGAATGGAGTATCCGTATGACTGTAGAGCGAAACGAAGGACTGGTACTGGCTGAATTCGCCAGATAGGACAGGAGCGGCAGCCGTACGGTCGGAGAATCATGTAGCAGGGCGGCTTGCCTGTACTGTTATAAAATTTTAGACAAAATCAGTATCGCTACTTTGCAAAATTGTATTCATTTGCTATAATAAAAAGAAGTGTATATGAGACAGGAGGTTTCTTAAAATGAGCAAAGAAGAGAGAAATACGTATACGATACAGACAGAAGAGAATCTTGGAGAGGTGAAGATTGCGGATGAGGTGGTTGCGATCATAGCAGGTCTTGCGGCGACTGAGGTGGAGGGCGTCTCTTCCATGACAGGGAATGCGACGAGAGAGCTTGTGAGCAAGCTTGGCATGAAGTCTCTCTCTAAGGGTGTGAAGGTGGACGTCCTGGACGGGATCGTGACGGTGTCTCTGGTATTGAACCTGAATTATGGATACAGCATCAAGGATACAACGCAGAAGGTTCAGGAGAAAGTGAAGGCGGCGATCGAGAATATGACAGGACTCGAGGTTGCCGACGTCAATATCCGTGTTGCCGGAGTGGATATGCCGGAGGAAGCATAAGTGAAGAGGACAGAATTAAGAGAACATATCTTTAAGGTGCTGTTTGGGATAGAGTTCTGTGAACCGGAGGAACTATCGGAGCAGTTGGAGCTTTATTTCGAGGAGCTTGAGGGTGCCAGAGAGCGGGATCTTAACTATATCCGGGAGAAGACACGGAGAATCGCAGAGGTGAAGGATGAGATCGATACTCTGCTGAATACGCATACCACAGGATGGAAGACAAGCCGTATGAACAAGGCGGATCTGACCATCCTGCGGCTTGCCGTTTATGAGATGAAGTGGGACGAGGATGTGCCGACAGGCGTTGCGATCGACGAGGCGGTGGAGTTGGCGAAGAAGTACAGCAGTGACGATGGACCGGCGTTCATCAATGCAGTACTGGCGAAGCTTGCAAAGTGATGGTAACAGGTCAGCTTGCCTGAATTGTTACAAGTGATGGGCGGAGAAGGGTTATGGTTCGGAATGTATATACAGTGAAGCAGGTCAATGCTTATATCAAGAATATGTTTACTCAGGATTATATGCTGAACCGTATTTATGTGAAAGGTGAGGTATCCAACTGCAAGTACCATACCTCAGGTCATATCTATTTTTCACTGAAGGATGAGTCCGGAACGATTGCCTGTGTTATGTTTGCCGGGCAGCGGGGCGGGCTCTCTTTTCGTATGTGTGACGGACAGCAGATTGTAGTCTTTGGAGGGGTAAGTATCTATGAGAGGAGCGGTTCTTACCAGCTCTATGCGAAGGAGATCCGTCTGGACGGGGACGGCAGGCTCTATGAGCAGTTTCAGATGCTCAAGAAGGAATTAGAAGAGATGGGGATGTTCGCGCCGGAATACAAGCAGCCGATTCCGGCTTATGCAGGGCGGATCGGTGTCGTGACGGCGCCTACCGGCGCGGCGGTACGTGATATTATGAATATTGCCGCCCGCAGGAATCCTTTTGTCCAGTTGATCCTGTATCCGGCGCAAGTGCAGGGCGAAGGTGCGAAGGAGAGTATTGTCCGGGGGATCCGGATGTTAGAAGAGGCGAAGGTGGACGTGATGATCGTGGGCCGCGGCGGAGGCTCGATCGAGGACTTGTGGGCATTTAACGAGGAGGAGGTTGCCAGGGCGATCTTCCAGTGCCGGGTTCCTGTGATCTCTGCGGTGGGCCATGAGACGGATACGACGATTGCGGATTATGTGGCGGATCTGCGCGCGCCGACTCCGTCTGCGGCGGCAGAGCTTGCGGTATATGATTACCGGCAGCTTCAGGCACATCTGCAGGATAGCCGTGAGCGGCTTACGCGCCTGCTTATGCAGAAGGTGCAGGTGAACCGGTTAAGGCTTCGGGAGGCTAAGATGCATCTAAGATGCCTGCATCCGCGTTACCGCTTACAGGAGCAGCAGCAGAGATTATCCGAGTTAGAGGATGCCCTGCGTTTGCTGATGGACGGCAGAGTGAAGGAGTCCAGGCACAGACTGGCGATCTATATGGAGGTCATGAATGGCCTGTCCCCCATAAGGAAGCTGAACAAAGGATATTCCTATGTGGCCGGGGAAGACAGGAAAGCGGTCAGAAGTGTCGGGCAGGTCCGGCCGGGCAGCCAACTGGATATCTACGTGACGGACGGCAGGATCCGTGCCGTGGTGGAGGAGGCAAGTTTAGTACATCACGGGGTATGAAGCGCAGAGTGCACAAGAAAGGAGACGCGGCATGGACGTCAGAATAGAAGAGACAGAGACGCAGGAAGAGTTAAGTCTTGAGGAATTATTTGAACAACTGGAAGATGTGATCCATAAGATGGAGGAGGAAGAAGTATCTCTTGAGGATTCTTTTGGTCTCTATCATAAGGGCATGGAACTGCTTAAGAATTGCAGCGGACGGATCGATGCGGTTGAGAAGAAGATGCTGATCTTAGACGAAGAGGGAGGGACGCATGAATTCTAACAATAATATACAAGATTTTCAGAAGCAGATGAAGCAGAAGGTACAGAAGATCGAGGACATTTTACAGGAATACCTGCCGAAGCAGAGAGGATACCAGAGCGTGATCATGGAAGCCATGGGTTACAGTCTCTTAGCGGGAGGCAAGCGGCTCCGCCCCATGCTGATGCAGGAGACGTTTCATCTGTATGACGGGACGAGCAAGGCACTGCGCCCGTTTATGGCGGCGCTTGAGATGATACATACGTACTCTCTGGTGCATGACGACCTGCCGGCGATGGATAATGACGAATACAGGCGGGGGCGCAAGACCACGCACATCGTATATGGAGAGGATATGGGGATCCTTGCGGGGGATGCCCTGCTTAATTATGCGTTTGAGACGGCATTCCGGGCGTTTGTGATCGAGCCGGAGGACAGCCTTGCGATCGGACGGGCCTTGGCGGTGCTGGGTGAGAAAGCCGGGATCTACGGGATGATCGGCGGTCAGGTCATTGATGTGAAGGAGACCGGGCATGCGGTTGAGAGGGATGTGCTGGATACGATCTACCGGCTTAAGACGGCGGCGCTTATTGAGGCGGCTATGATGATAGGGGCGATTCTTGGAGGTGCTTCCGAGGAGGATGTGAAGAAGGTTGAGCGTATCGCTGAATACGTGGGCGTGGCATTCCAGATTCAGGATGATATCCTGGATGTGACCAGTACTAGCGAGGTGCTTGGCAAGCCTGTGCACAGTGATGAGAAGAACGAGAAGACGACCTATGTTACCCTGATGGGGATTGACGAGGCGAAGAAGGAAGTAGAGCGTCTGTCCAATGAGGCGATCACGCTTCTGCATCAATTGCCGGGGAAGAATGCATTCCTTGAAGAGCTTCTGATCCAGTTGATCCACAGGAATAAGTAGTACAAAACGGACGGGAATATCGGGACAAACAGACAAAGGGGGCGGACTATGTTAGAGAGGATACAGAAGGAGAATGATATCAAAGATCTGCTGCCGGAGGAGTTAGACGGACTGGCAGAAGAGATCCGGGAATTTCTGATCGAGAAGATCAGCAAGAGCGGAGGACATCTGGCATCCAATCTGGGGGTTGTGGAGCTTACGATCGCGATGCATTTGATCTTCGAACTTCCGAAAGACAAGATCATCTGGGATGTGGGGCATCAGTCCTATACACACAAGCTTCTTACAGGACGCAAAGACGGGTTTGACGATCTGCGCAAATACGGAGGTATGAGCGGTTTCCCCAAGAGGAAGGAGAGCGCCTGCGATGCATTTGACACGGGGCACAGCTCTACCTCCATATCGGCGGGGCTTGGCTATGTTCAGGCACGGGATCTTAAGGGGGAGGATTACAGTGTGATCTCCGTGATCGGGGACGGATCGCTGACCGGCGGCATGGCCTATGAAGCTCTCAACAACGCGTCTGCGTTGGAGACGAACTTTATTATCGTCCTGAATGATAACAATATGTCGATCTCGGAGAATGTGGGAGGAATGTCCAGATATCTTGCCGGGCTTCGGACAGCGGATATCTATACGGGACTTAAGAAGGGGATTACGGAAGCTCTGCACCAGATTCCGGTGGTGGGGGATTCTATGATCAGGAAGATCCGCAAGACCAAGAGCAGTATCAAGCAGTTGGTTGTACCGGGTATGTTCTTTGAAGACATGGGAATTACTTATCTGGGGCCGGTTCCCGGACATCATATTCCGCTTCTGTGCCAGGCGTTCAGAGAGGCCCGGAGGGTAGACGGGCCGGTGCTTCTGCATGTGATAACAGAGAAGGGCAAGGGATATGAACCGGCGGAGAAGCATCCGGACAAGTTTCATGGGATCGGGCCGTTCCAGATCGAGACGGGAGAGCCGGAAGCGCCCAAGAAGAAGGACAGCTGTACAGATGTATTCGGCAAGGTGCTCTGTGACGAGGCGAAGAACCGCCCGGAGGTGGCGGCGATCACGGCAGCCATGGCTGACGGGACAGGCCTTTCCCGGTTTAGGAAGCTCTATCCCGACCGTTTCTTCGACGTGGGGATCGCCGAGGCACACGGGGTTACCTTTGCGGCGGGATTGGCGGCAGGCGGGATCCACCCGGTATTTGCCGTGTACTCTTCCTTTCTTCAGCGTGCCTATGATCAGCTTATCCATGACGTGGCGCTCCAGAATCTGCCGGTAGTCCTGGCGGTTGACCGGGCGGGGCTGGTGGGAAGCGATGGGGAGACGCACCAGGGGATCTTCGATCTGTCTTATCTGAGCAGTATTCCCAACATGACGGTCATGTCTCCGAAGCATAAGTGGGAATTGGCGGATATGCTCAGGTTTGCCCTTGATTACCAGGGACCGGTTGCCCTCCGTTATCCAAGGGGCGAGGCTTATGACGGATATCAGGAATTCAGGGCGCCGATCGAATACGGGAAGAGTGAGATGCTTTACCGGGAGTCGGGGATTGCGATCCTGTGCGTGGGTCATATGTTTGAACCGGCGGTTCAGGTCAGGGAGCTGCTTAAGAGCAGGGGATATCCCTGTACGTTGGTCAATGTAAGGTTTGTGAAGCCGATTGACGAGGCGATGGTCGCCGGCCTTTGTCAGGACCACACATTGATCGTGACCATAGAGGAGAATGTTCAGACCGGAGGTTTCGGGGAACATGTGATGGAATATATCTGTGGGAAGGACAGGAATGTGCGTATTTTACCGATTGCGCTTCCGGACGATTATGTGGAACATGGGAGTATTGCGGCCCTCCGCAGGGAGACCGGGCTTGATGTGGAGACTATGGCAGGCAGGATCATGCGTGTATATGATGAACTGTGACCCTTGCGGCCGCCGCCGGATGTGCATGCAGGCATGTTCGCCCGGCTCGCCGCCCGCGGGCATAAATTTGACAGACAGAGGTGAATATGAAGGAACGTTTGGATATATTACTGGTGAAAAGGAACCTTGCCCCCTCCCGTGAGAAGGCGAAGGCGATCATTATGTCCGGCAGCGTCTTCGTGGATGGCCAGAGAGAGGATAAGGCAGGAACTACATTTCCGGAGGAGGTCCTGATCGAGGTGCGGGGGCATGTCCTCCCCTATGTGAGCCGGGGAGGGTTGAAGCTTGAGAAAGCCCTTCAGAAATTTGACGTGGATGTGCAGGGCAGAGTGTGCACAGATGTGGGTGCGTCTACAGGGGGATTTACAGACTGTATGCTTAAGAACGGCGCGTTGAGGGTCTATGCCATTGATGTGGGGCGGGGGCAGCTTGACTGGAAGCTTCGTCAGGATGAGCGGGTCGTCTGTATGGAGAAGACCAACATCCGCTATGTGACACCGGAGGATCTGGGTGAACCCATAGACTTCTCTTCCGTAGATGTCTCGTTCATATCGCTGTCGAAGGTGCTTCCGCCGATCCACGCTTATCTTAAGGAGAGCGGAGAGGTAGCCGCCCTGATCAAGCCCCAGTTTGAAGCCGGGCGCGAGAAGGTGGGCAAGAAAGGTGTTGTCCGTGAGAAGAGCACCCATATCGAGGTGATCGAAGCCGTATTCAGGTATGCCGTGGATACGGGATTTGACGTGCTGGACCTTACATTTTCCCCGATCAGGGGACCGGAGGGGAATATTGAATACCTGATGCATCTTGGGAAATGTGAGGGGAAAGGAAGAATTGCCGGTTCGATTGATATTCCCGGGGTTGCCGGCGAAGCGTTTGCGGCACTGTCGAAGACGTAGGATATTTTATGAGGAACAGGTAAATGATGGATAGGTTTTTGATTGTTACGAATGACGGAAAGGACACAGAGCATGCCGTGACCAGACAGGTGACGGAGCTTCTCTGTGCGGCAGGGAAGCAATGCGTCCTGTGCAAGAAGGATGAGCAGAAGAAGATCATCAGGAATTCCGTGCCTGAGGAGATTGATTGTGCGGTAGTGATCGGAGGAGACGGAAGCCTTATTGAGGTGGCAAGGCTGTTCTGGGATAAGGCTATCCCGATCCTTGGCATTAATATGGGGACCTTAGGGTATCTGACGGAGGTAGAGGTCGGCGGCATCGAAGAGGCGGTCGGACAGGTCATAAGAGGCGATTATGTACTTGAGAGGCGGATGATGCTGGAGGGAATATTCAGAGACGGGAGCGGGAAGGTGCGGTCGGATGTCTCTCTCAATGATATCGTAGTATCCCGGAAAGGAGAGCTGCATATCATTCATTTCCGGCTGTATGTGAACGGAGAACTTCTGAATGATTATGAGGCGGACGGGGTGGTACTGTCTACGCCTACGGGTTCAACGGCGTATAACCTGTCGGCGGGAGGGCCGATCGTGGAGCCTACGGCCTCCCTGATCGTTATCACGCCCATCTGTTCTCATGCCCTGAATACCAGGAGTATCGTCCTGTCCTCGGAGGATGAGATCGAGATAGCCATCGGTCCGGGGCGCAACGGGTCGAAGGAGGAGGTATACGTGGCGTTTGACGGGGCGGACACCATATCGCTTAAGACGGGCGATCGGGTGAAGGTAAGAAGGTCTGATGCCTCTGCTACGATTATGAAGCTCAGTAAGGTCAGCTTCCTGGAGACGCTGCGCAGAAAGATGAAAGGAAATTAGCACCATGAAGGGAAACAGACATGCGAAGATCATTGAACTGATCCAGAAGAATCATATAGAGACTCAGGAAGAACTGGCGGAGTATCTGAACCAGGAGGGATTCAAGGTGACTCAGGCGACGGTTTCCCGCGATATCAGGGACTTAAAGCTTACGAAGGTACCAGATAAGAACGGGAAACAGCGTTATGCCGTACATCAGAATGAAGAAAATGGTATGGGCGAGAAATACATCAGAGTTTTAAGGGACGGTTTCCTCTCCATGGATATGGCCCAGAATATACTGGTCATCAAGACTGTATCCGGTATGGCGATGGCGGTGTGTGCGGCGATCGACGCCATGAGATGGAACGAGGTGGTGGGCAGTATTGCCGGTGATGATACGATCATGTGTGCGATCCGAAGCGTAGAGGATACGGCGAGGGTGATGGATAAGATTGGCAGAATTGTGTTGTAGGAGGCAGAATGTTACAGAATTTACATGTGAAGAATCTGGCATTGATTGATGAGATAGAGGTGGAATTCGGGGAGGGGCTTAACATCCTGACCGGTGAGACCGGAGCGGGCAAGTCCATTATACTTGGTTCTGTGAATCTGGCGCTTGGGGGACGCTATACGAAGGATATCTTGAGGCAGGGTGCGGAATACGGATTCGTGGAGCTGACTTTCCAGGTGGAGAATGAGCATCAGGTCCGGGAACTTAAGGAGCTTGACATTTACCCGGAGGACGGGACTGTGGTACTTAGCCGGCGGCTGATGGAGAAGAGGAGCATAAGCAGGATCAACGGTGAGACGGTTCCGATCGCTCTTCTTAAGGAAGCGGCCTCTATACTGATTGATATCCATGGCCAGCATGAGCATCAGTCATTGTTATATAAGAAGAATCATCTGGGAATCGTGGATGCATTTGCAAGAGAGACGGCTGCAGTTGTGAAGCAGAAGGTTCTTGAGGCATATAAGGCATATAAGGCGTGTGAAAAGGAATTAGACGAGATGGAGACGGATGAGGCACAGCGGGCAAAGGAGCTGTCGTTTCTGAAGTTCGAGACCGGGGAGATCCGGGAGGCCGATTTAAAGACCGGGGAGGACGAGGATCTTGAGGAGCTGTACCGCCGCATCGTGAACAGCAAGAGGATCGCCGAGTGCGTCAGCGAGGCATATCTCTATACCAGCGAAGGGAATGACAGCGCGAGCGAGAATTTAAGCCGTGCGATCCGTGCGGTCTCGGAGATCGTGGAATATGATGAGAGGGCTTCACAGCTGTATGACCAGTTGGTGGAGATAGACAGCCTGCTGAATGATTTCAACAGGGAGCTGGCGGACTATGCGGACGAGTGCGAGTTCTCGGATGAAGAGTTCCATGATACGGAGGAACGGCTCAATGAGATCAATCATCTGAAGACCAAATACGGCAATACCATTGAAGAGATTCTTACGTATTGCGCTGCACAAGAGAAGCGGCTTGCGGCGCTGGAGGATTATGATAATTATATCGAAGATCTGCGGGCCAAAGCAAAGAAGTCGGAGGAAGAGTTAAGGAAGCAGGCGAAGAAGCTGTCCTCTATCCGCAGGAAGCAGGCGAAGGTGCTTTCAAAGTCCATCGAGGACGGGCTTAAGGACCTGAATTTCGAGAATGTGCAGTTTGAGATCGGCTTTGCGGAGACGAAGGGATATACGGCGGAAGGAATGGACGACGTAGAGTTCATGATCTCTCTGAACCCTGGACAGCCGCTTAAGCCCCTTGCCAGTGTGGCGTCCGGCGGGGAGCTGTCAAGGATCATGCTTGCGATTAAAACTGTGATGGCGAGCCGGGACGAGATCGAGACGCTGATCTTTGACGAAATCGACGTGGGGATCAGCGGGAGGACGGCGCAGAAGGTGTCTGAGAAGATGGCGGTCATAGGGAAGGGGCATCAGGTCATCTGTATTACCCATTTGGCTCAGATCGCGGCTATGGCTGACCGGCATTATCTGATCGAGAAGGCATCCAGCAGAGGGGATACCCGGACGGATATCCGCAGGCTTGATGAGAATGAGTCGGTCCGAGAGCTGGCAAGGATCCTGGGCGGAGCGAAGATCACGGATACGGTGCTTAAGAGCGCGGTTGAGATGAAGGAGCTTGCAAGGCAGACGGTAAAGCAGATATAATTCAATTATTTTTTTGAGTAATTTGCAGGAAATTATCACATAATAGGATAGATATCCATATCAGAGGGTATCTATCCTTTTTTGTCTGGAAATATGTATTTAAAAGCGGAGGTTTGTGAAGATGAGAAAATACTGGTACAGAAGAATCCTTATCATGATCGTGACATTTCTGATTGCCGTGGGAGGCGGCTATTATCTGACGGAGTATCAGCAGAGCAAGCTTAAAGCGGAGGTGAACGCCAGTACAGCCCAGGGCAATATGGTCATTCCCGGAGGAATGCCGATCGGTATCTATATGGAGACCGAGGGCGTGATGGTACTTGGCACGGATTCCATCACGGCGGAGGACGGGATGAATTATGAGCCGGCTGCCAATCTTGTGAAAGAGGGAGATTATATCGTCGCGCTGAATGACCGGACCATCCACGACAAGTCAGAACTGATCGAGACGGTAAACGGGCTTGGAGACGATGAGGTCATCCTCAGGGTCAGAAGAGCGGAGCAGTATATGAATATCAGGATGAAGCCGGTACGCCAGAATGCCAGGGAATGTAAGCTTGGAATCTGGGTGAGAGATAACGCGCAGGGACTTGGCACGATCACATTTCTGGATACGGACAGTCATTTCGGCGCTCTTGGCCATGGGATCCATGACGTGGATACCAATACGCTGCTGGAGATCAACGAAGGAACCGTATACGAGACCAGCATCAAGGATATCCAGAAAGGGCAGAACGGAACGCCGGGAGGCATGGAGGGGATTATTGTCTATAATAATTATAATGTGCTTGGCAATATAACCAGGAATACCGACTGCGGGATCTTCGGCACCATCGACCGGATCGATGCTTTATTCACGGACCAGACACCAATCGAGACGGCCTCCAAGGAGGAGATCGTAGAGGGCCCGGCCACCATACGCTGCGCTGTGGAGGGGACGGTGAAGGATTATCACATTCGTGTTACAAAGATCGACAAAAATGCGGACGAGGTAAATAAGGGAATTGTGATCGAAGTAACGGATAAAAACCTGCTCTCAGTGACAGGCGGAATCGTGCAGGGCATGTGAGTGAGTTATAATAAGGACAACACAGGAAATGCTGATAAATAGGGCGTTTCTGGTGGTTATCCTAATTCATTGACCAAGAATACATTGAACGAGCAAACTCATTATATCATGTAAAGACTGTACCCAACCGGTACAGAGGTTTCAATGCCTGCCCAGGAGGATATTATAAGTATTCTGGATAAAATACGCATTTTGGGTGCGAATACGCAGAAAGCGGGGGCCGACCATAGTGCGTTGCGATTTTTGCACAGAATCCCTTGACAGGTCACTTGAGGTATGTTATTATTTATGTGAAAAGGTTAGTGATAACTAACCCAAAAGAGGAGACAGATGTTTCCAGATTAAAGGAATTACACGGAAAAATGCCTTATGGCATTTTCTTTCAACACGTAAGTTAGGAAAAACTAACCAAAGGGAAAAGGAGGAATCTGAATGAGTGTTGTGATCATAGGAGGCCATGAGAGGATGGAGAACCGGTATAAGGAAATCTGTAAGAAATACAACCATAAATCGAAGGTCTTTACCAAAATGAAATCCGATTTAGGCAGCCAGATAGGCTGTCCGGATCTGGTAATCCTGTTTACTTCGACCGCATCCCATAAAATGGTACGCTGTGCAGTTGCGGAATCAGAGCGGCATCATTCCAGACTGGAACGTTCGCACAGCAGCAGTGCAAGTGCTCTTATACAGATATTGGAAGCGTATGAGTAAGATGTTTGGCAGGCAGAAGGAAACGATATCGGAAGAATTGGTTGTCAGCCATTGCTCCCCAACAATGGCAGGGTTAAAAACAGGAAGCCTGTTCAGCTGCATGGCAGAGGACAGCAATACACTGGCAAAGGATATCCGCAGCCTGAACAAACGCCTTGTTCCCCGCGGCATCCGAATTATCCCGCTGAGGGTTGCAGGGAAAAGAGCGTTGATTTATATGTACCGTCCAATAAAGCTTAAGGAGGATTTAAGCCGTGAGGCTGCGGAAGAGATTCTTGCTGAGAAGAACTATCCGGTTGGGCAGACGGAGCAGTGCATTGTGGAGCTGACCCGTCGGCTGCAAGAGCAGGAGACATTTCCCCATGAAATCGGGTTGTTTCTCGGATACCCTCCGGAAGATGTAGATGCTTTCATGAAAAATGGTGCGGCAGGCGCAAAATGTACCGGGATGTGGAGGGTGTACGGGGATGTGGAGACAGCGCAGTTCAGGTTCGCCCAGTATAAGAAGTGTACCAGGGTGTACTGTGAGGTATTCCGAAATAATCATTCGTTTGAAAAGCTCATTGTGAGCTGTTCATGATATAAATTACAACAGAAGCGTCCTGCGGGTATACCATGATACTCAAAGCAGGGGCAAAACCAAGGAAAGGAAGGATATATTTATGGGCAAGATTGCAGTAGTTTATTGGAGCGGCACCGGAAATACGGAGGCAATGGCATCCGCAGTAGCAGAGGGTGCGAAGGAAAAGGGGGCAGAGGTTTCCCTGATGCAGTGCAGCGAATTTGATGCGGTACAGATGGATTCCTTTGCTGCGGTGGCATTTGGCTGCCCGTCTATGGGGTCAGAGCAGTTGGAGGAGGGCGAATTTGAGCCGATGTTCTCTTCCTGTGAGGGAAAGCTTGGCGGTAAGAAGATTGGTTTGTTTGGTTCTTACGGTTGGGGTGACGGGGAATGGATGCGTACCTGGCAGGAGACTTGTGAGACGGATGGGGCGGCGCTGGTGTGCGATCCGGTAATCTGCAACGAGGCGCCGGACGATGATGCAATCGCTTCCTGCAAGGCCCTTGGGGCGGCGTTAGCAGGCGTGTAAGGACGGAAAGCCAATAAGGAAGAGGTATACTTATTATGAAGTTAGCGGTCACTAACATCGGTGACCGCCTTTATAAGGGATGATAGTTAGAAAAAAACTAACTATTTATGATAAGTGAGGAAGAGCCAATATGATGCCGCTTGTAATGATGAATATGGGAGAACAGTGTATAATTTATAAGATTGGTGGAAAAGAAGAAACACATAAGTTCCTGGAGAGTCTTGGGTTCGTAACAGGAGGGACAGTTACTGTTATATCAGAGGCAGGAGGAAACCTGATTGTGGATGTGAAGGGTACAAGGATTGCTATTGGCAGGGATCTGGCTGCTAAAATAATGGTTCAGTAGAATTGCAGGATGATACGCGTGGATATACAGAGGCAGAAAGAACTGATCATCCAGAAGCTGAAGGAACAAAGCTGCCGGATTACAAAGCAAAGGCAGATGATCCTGGATGTGATTTTAAGTGAAGAATGCAGCAGCTGTAAAGAAATTTATTATGAGATAAAAAAGGCAGATGACAGGATAGGCATGGCTACTGTATACCGGATGGTAAGCCTTTTGGAAGAGATGGGGGCGATCTGCAGGGAAAACACATATAAAATAGTCTGCTGCATGGATCATGGCGGGGAAAATACATTTATCATTGAGCTGGATGACCATACGGTGATCGAGCTTTGTACCAGGGATTGTTTTAAGGTGGTATTAGAGGGGCTGAAAGCATGTGGGTATGTGAATAGGCAATGCATTGTCAGCATCGCACTGGAACCGGGGTCTAAAATGGATGGCTGATGGATGCCTAATTGAGAAATTTTACCATTAAGTTAAAACTGTTGGAAAGTCTGCGGGAGAGCAGGTATAATAAAACAATCAAGGAGGGCTGTCGGATGAAGAAACATAAATTTTGGGCATGGGCCGCAATCATATGTATGGCGATGTCGGTTTACACAGGTTATAAGCATAAGTAAAAGAAGGAGGAATGGACTGTATGTTGGATATGTTAAAAAAGATTGACACGAAAAAAACCGGGATTTTTGCAGCTGGGATTTTGTTCGGCACAGCTGGCATCCGGCTATTGTCCTGCGGGGATGCGAAAAAAGTGTATACATATTGCACGGCAGCAGTGCTTCGGGCAAAGGAATGTATTATGGATACGGCTTCACGTATCCAGGAAAATGCGGAGGACATCTATGCGGAGGCCGTGCAGATGAACGAGGAAAGGGCTGCCGGGGAGACAGAATTTGAAGATGAGGGCAGTTTGAAAGAGGAGCGCGGAAACGGGGCGGAGGAAGAGATTTAAGCAAACCGTTTCCTGGAAAGGGAATATCGGGGCACCTGCAGGAAACTGCAGGTGTTTTCTGATAATGGAGGTAAAGATATGAGGTTTAAAATTGTACATGAAATAAAGGGACGGATCCGGATACATATGGACTTAAAGAGGATATCGCCGAAGGATGCGGATATCCTCCAGTATTATCTGCTGGAGCAGCCATGCATTTCGGCCGTGAAAGTATATGAAAGGAATCAGGATGCGGCCATATGCTATACCGGGAAAAAAGAGGAGGTCATTTCTCTCCTGCAGAGATTTTCGTTCCGGGAGGGGTTGGCGCCGGAGCATGTCTGGCAGAATTCCGGAAGGGAATTAAACCGAAAATACCAGGAAAAAATTATCCAGAAAGTGGTCATGCGCATGGGTGCTAAGCTGTTTTTGCCTGTACCGGTCAGGTATATTTTCATAGTCTGCAGATCAATAAAATATATCTGGAAGGGGATCTGTGCGCTGGGGAAGGGGAAAATGGAAGTGTCCGTTCTGGACGGGACCGCGATTGCAGTATCCTTGCTGAGAGGGAATATCAGCACGGCGGGCTCTGTTATGTTCCTGTTGGGCATTGGGGAGGTATTGGAAGAGTGGACGCATAAAAAGTCCGTGGATGACCTGGCAAGGAGCATGTCGCTGAATATTGGAAAAGTATGGATGATAGCGGATGGGAAAGAGGTGCTGGCGGATACGGATGAGATAGGGCAGGGGGATTTCGTTGTAGTACGGATGGGAGGTGTCATTCCCTTTGACGGCGTGGTAACGGGAGGAAGCGGGGAAGTCAACCAGGCAGCCCTGACAGGGGAAGCCATGCCGGTTTACAGGGAAACGGGCGGCTATGTGTATGCGGGGACTGTGCTGGAGGCGGGGGAACTGGTAATCCAGGTGACAGAAACCTCTGGTTCCAATAAATATGAAAAAATAGTCCGGATGATTGAGGAGTCAGAACGGCTGAAATCCTCTGCGGAAAGCAGGGCGGCACATCTGGCAGACAGGCTGGTGCCCTATACGCTTCTGGGCGCGGCTTCAGTTTACCTGCTGACTCGGAATGCCCAGAAGGCATTATCCGTGCTGATGGTTGATTTTTCCTGTGCCCTGAAGCTGGCCATGCCGATAGCGGTATTATCGGCAATTCGGGAGGCAGGTACGCACAGGATTACCGTGAAGGGAGGGAAGTTTTTAGAGAAGGTTGCGGAAGCGGACACCATCATTCTGGATAAGACAGGGACCATCACCAGGGCGCACCCAACCGTGGCAGGAATCGTGCCGTTTCACCAGGAAAGCCAGGAAGAGCTGCTTGGGCTTGCAGCATGCCTGGAGGAGCACTTCCCGCATTCCATGGCAAGGGCAGTTGTGCGGGAGGCGCAGAAGCGGGGGATAGACCATGAAGAGAGACATTCTAAGGTGGAATATATTGTGGCGCATGGGATTTCGTCGATGGTTGACGGAAGCAGGGTGGTCATAGGAAGCTACCATTTTGTGTTTGAAGATGAAGGCTGCCAGATACCGGAAGGGATGGAGCAGAGGTTTGAAGGGCTCCCGGAAGAATATTCCCATCTCTACATGGCAGTAGACGGGAAGCTGGCCGCCGTCATCTGTATTGAAGACCCGCTCCGGGAGGAGGCTGCGGATGTGGTTGCCTCCTTAAAAAAATCCGGTTTCCGGAAAATTGTCATGATGACAGGCGACAGCGAGAGGACAGCCCGCTCCATTGCCTTAAAAGCCGGCGTGGATGAATACTATTCCGAAGTGCTGCCGGAGGATAAGGCGGCCTTTGTTGAAAAAGAAAGGGCGGAAGGGAAAAAGGTTGTCATGGTAGGGGACGGCATGAATGATTCGCCGGCGCTTTCGGCTGCGGACGCAGGGATTGCAATCAGCGACGGGGCGCAGCTTGCCAGGGAGATCGCCGATATTACGGTGGATGCGGACCATTTATCCGGGCTTGTGGACTTAAAATCAATCAGCGACAGGCTGGCAGTACGGATCCGGAAGAACTATTTTGGCATTATCGGCATTAATTCCGTGCTGATCCTATTGGGCGCCGGCGGTCTGATACAGCCGACAGTGTCTGCTTTTGTACATAATGCCTCTACCCTGGCGATCAGCCTGAACAGCATGAAAAATCTGCTGGACTAGTACACCGAAAAATAAGTTCCTAGCCATATAACGCAGAATGATTTTTCATATGCAAGGCGGAGGAATGAGGCGTAGTGGGCGCTACGCCGATTGACAACAACGACGCAGATGGAAAATCAGGCAAGTTATATGGCTGGTTACTTATTATTCGGTGTACTAGCAGCGAAGATTATTATAATATCGTATTTTCGGATCATTCCCTGAATATTGATCATGGCAGGCTTTATGCAGCTCTTCCAAAGGAAAAGGTAGAGAAAAGCGCCGCCGTTACCGGAAAAAGGAGATCGGGAAGCTCTACCTGAATGGGAATTTCTTTGTGGTGGCAATAAGCGCCCTTGTGGGGATCCCCTTGGTTAAGGCGGTGATGGATCTGCTGTTCCCTTATATGGTGGCGAATGTTGCCTGCGGGAATAAAGTTCAGCCTGTTTCCTATTGACAAAGGCAAGACATAAGAGTTATACTTGAAATTGAGTTAGCGGCTACTAACACAAAGCAGCCGCATTCTTTAAGGATGCAAGTTAGCTATTTCTAACTAAAAAGTTTCTGTAATCAGCGGACCTTATGAGAAGAATTGGCTGTTCGGGACGTTCCGGCAGTGATGGCGGTTTTCAGAGCGGCGTGTAATTATTTGCTTCCAGGCTTGTCAGTTTTCAGGAGGGACAGGATACATTTTTTCATGGCTTCGTAGCTTTCCAGTGTAATATCATGTTCCATTTTGCAGGCATCGCTGGCGGCAATTTGTGGATCGACCCCCAGATGGACCAGCCAGTCCGTCAGCAGGGTATGGCGTTCATAGATGTTCTCAGCCAGTTCCCGCCCCTCGTTTGTCAGGAGAATATACCCTTCTTCTGTCATGGTAACGTACCTGTGTGTTTTCAAGTTTTTCATGGCAACGCTTACGCTGGGTTTTGAGAAATTCATCTCATTTGCCACGTCAATGGAACGGACGGCGGGAAGACGCCTGCTCAGGATGAGGATCGTTTCGAGATAATCTTCAATGGATTCTTCGGATTTGTGACGGATGTAATTCATCGGATGTCCGACCTCCTTTCAGGTGTGCTGATTTAGTTTGGTAAGGATATCTTAACACTTTGGATAGAATTTTTCAAGCGATTGGCCGGATTAGCGTCAGCTTGTTAGATGCGCCTGTAAACAAGGGAAAAGGTGCAGACGGTCGGAATGGAGAAAGCGCTGCCTGTAAGGCAGCAGCAAAGCCGTTTCGGGTGGAGATTGTGCTGTATTCAGGCGAACAGACAGCAGTGGTTTGTGCATATTATACAAATATAATGGATTTATTTTTTGTGTAAAATCTCCTTTGATTTTCATCCATATGATGATGTATAATAAATGAGAACGTGTTGCAGAAACTGCGTAAATCCAGTTAAATGCAGCACGTTTTTTTTATTCCTGCGAAGCAACGAGCCAGACAGCCATGCTTGCATGGATATTTACAGGGAATATGTTATACGAATTCAGCGTGTAGCCTTTGGCGTAAATCCAGCAGCCGGGGCTATGCGCTGATTTTGCGTGAAATGCTGTATGATATGTCCCCTATGCCCTGAAAATCAGGGCAGGTTTATGGAAAGGAGACTAGACATGGAATCAAAAAGTAATTCATTTCTTGCAAAGGAGCCGATTCCCCGGCTGATGGGGAAATACGCAGTCCCCTGTATCATCTCGCTCCTGGTGGGCGCGCTGTATAATATCGTTGACCAGATATTCATTGCCAATGCTTCATATCTCGGCTCTTATGGGAATGCTGCAAATACCGTGGTATTCCCGCTGACTGTGATCGCCCTTGCCATCGCTGTTATGGTGGGCGATGGCTGCTGTGCCTTTGTGAGCCTGAGCCTGGGGAAAGATAAGCCGCAGGATGCGGGAAGGAGCATGGGGAATGCAATCCTTCTCACAGTAATCTTCAGCTTTGTCCTGTGTGCGGTTTACCTGATATGGGACAGCCAGATCATTGCCATGTTTGGAGGGACAGTGAATGAAGAAACCTTCCGTCATTCCAGGGAGTATTTTTTCTGGATCACCCTTGGCATTCCGTTTTATATGTTTGGGCAGGCAATGAACCCGGTCATCCGTGCGGACGGCAGCCCGAATTTTGCCATGGCTTCCACGCTTGCGGGAGCGGCCGTCAATATTGTCCTTGATCCGGTTTTTATCTTTGTGTTCCGGTGGGGGATGACGGGAGCTGCAGTGGCAACGGTAATAGGCCAGATCGTGACGGCTGCTCTGGCGGTGTGGTATCTCGCACACACAAAGACCATAAAATTAGGCAGGGCAGATTTTAAACTGAAAGGGGAGATTGTGCGCCGGACGTTAGTCCTTGGCATATGCAGTTTCCTGTCACAGATATCCCTTGTAGCTGCAATGGCTGCCATCAATAACATGATTCGCCGATATGGGGCGGTGGACGCTGTGTTCGGGCAGGCGCAGTATGCACAGATTCCGATGGCAGTCGTGGGGATCGTGATGAAATTTTTCCAGATCGTGATTTCCATTGTGGTGGGAATGGCGGCAGGCTGTATTCCCATCGTTGGGTATAACATGGGCGCAGGGGCTGTGGAGAGGGTAAAAGAGTTCTTTGCAAGGCTGCTTATTGCGGAAACTGCCGTGGGGATACTGGCCCTTGTCATTGCGGAGCTCTTCCCGGGCAGGCTTGTGGGGATTTTCGGTGCTACGAATGAGAGCATCTATTATACGGAGTTTGCAGTACGGGCATTCCGCGTCTATCTCTGCATGGTTGTATTCGCCTGCGTGAACAAAGCGGCGTTCATCTTCCTGCAGGCTATGGGGAAGGCGGCTGCATCCACCATACTCTCCATGGTCAGGGAAATTGTGTTCGGCGTTGGGTCTTCGTCGCGCTGTTTGTCAGGGGGCTGATCCGGACCACGCTTCTCACCTTCGGAAGCATGTATTTCATGTTTCGGCTGAATGCTGGCTTCGGGCTTATCATATTGTGCGCTTTCCCGTTTCTGGTGGGCGTGATCGGGTTGTGCCTGTGGAGGGCAAATCCCCTGCTTTCCAGGCTGCAGGCGCATCTGGATGCCATCAATGAAATTATGCAGGAAGACGTGTCCGGCATCCGCATCATGAAAGCCTGCGTTCGGGAAGCCTATGAAAAAACGCGGTTTGGGAAGGCGAACGGCGAACTGGTGCGGACGCAGCTGAAGACCCTTGTGATCTTTGCTTTTATGAATCCCCTTACGAATGCAATTATGTACTTAGCTGTCACGGTCATTCTTCTGGCAGGCTCTTTTTCAGTGGGAAACGGCAGCGCCACACCGGGAAATGTTATGGCGGCGCTGACCTATACCACCCAGCTTTTGAATGGTATTCTGATGCTGGTCATGCTGTTCCAGAATATTTCCAGAGGGCTCGCCTCATGGAAACGGGTAAAAGAAGTGCTGGAAAGCGTGCCGGAACTGAAGGAAGGCTCTTTCGACGGGGCGGCTCGGGCACAGGGTGAGATTGAATTCCGCGATGTATCCTTTACCTACCCGAAAGGCACCCGGAGCGTGCTTTCCCATATCAATCTAAAGGTACACAGAGGAGAGACCGTGGTGACGGGGATCGCCCCATTTTTTCCCGGAGATATTCTTGTAATAAGTTGAACGTGCCGTGTCGGAGCGTTCAATATTCCTTTTCCCCTCGTCCCATGTATCGCCATACATTTCCATAACCTTTTTCGTGCGGTAGTCTTTTGGGGCATATAGAAAGATTCTTACCAGATCCTTATTGTTGCGCAGGACATAATCGGCTGAACGTCCGATAATTACACATGAACCCGCTTCTGCAATCATTTTTATCACTTTATCCTGTGCTATGATAGCCTGCTGTATCACATTGGTACTTAAATACAATTCACGCATAACTGCGTTTTCATCAGAGTTGATATTGGA
>Ga0137308_101027_pt1 | contig 32997 bp, 23 predicted proteins | sample Inofrocosms_June_FD_97181 | JGI IMG/M metagenome (GOLD analysis project Ga0137308, IMG submission 97181) | Mouse cecal microbial communities from Vienna, Austria - N-Acetylneuraminic and N-Acetylglucosamine D2O microcosms_June | ecosystem: Host-associated > Mammals > Digestive system > Large...
AAAAAAGTATAATAATTGATAGAAACGAAGAGAAGAATAGGATGGAGGAGCGATTATGGATATCAAGTTTGTAAAAAGAGACGTGTTAAAAGAGAAACCGGACCAGAGTAACCTGGGATTTGGCAAGTACATGACGGATTATATGTTCGTGATGGACTGGGATAAGGGTATAGGCTGGCATGACGCCAGGATTGAACCTTATGGACCGGTGGAAATCAGTCCCTCCTGCGTGACGCTTCATTATGCTCAAGAGACGTTTGAGGGCTTGAAAGCATATCGCACCAAAGAGGACAAGATACTGCTGTTCCGTCCGGAAATGAATGCAAGAAGAATGATTAATTCCAATGCGAGGCTTTGCATGCCGGGGTTTCCGGAGGATATGTTTGTGGAGGCGGTAGAAGCGTTGGTGAAGACGGAGCGCGACTGGATTCCTTCTGAACCGGGGACTTCCCTTTATATTCGCCCGTTTGTGTTTGCAACAGAGTCGGCATTGGGCGTGCATATGGCAATTTCTTATAAATTTATGGTAATTTGCTGTCCGGTTGGCGCATATTATCCCGAGGGCATCAATCCGGTGAAGATTCTGGTTGAGGATGAATTGGTACGTGCAGTAAAGGGCGGCACTGGCGACACCAAGTGCGGCGGCAATTATGCAGCGTCCATTTTGGGGCAGGTCAGAGCAGAGGAGAAAGGCTGTACCCAGGTACTGTGGCTGGACGGTGTCAACCGCAAATATGTGGAAGAAGTAGGCACCATGAATATCATGTTTAAAATCAATGGTGAAATTTATACAGCTCCGACAGAAGGAACCGTACTTCCGGGCGTTACCAGGGATTCTATCATCCATATCCTTAAGGATTGGGGTTATAAAGTAAATGAAACGCATCTGTCGGTAGATGATTTGATGAAAGCAGGGCATGACGGCAGTCTTGAGGAGGCTTTTGGAACAGGCACGGCGGCAGTTATCTCTCCGGTCGGAGAATTTATGTACAAGGATGATGTTGTTACGGTTAATGATTTCAAGATTGGGGATCTGACACAGAAATTGTATGATTATCTCACTGGAATTCAGTGGGGAAATGAAGAAGACAAGTATGGCTGGACCAGAGAAGTGAAATAGCAGACATATTCTGATATAATACCATAAACATCATGTCCAGGTTATGGGAGGAAGAGAATCTTATAACCAGGATATGGTGTTTTTTATCTTAATAGGAAAGGCCTTGTCACGCGAAAGCGTTTTCCTATAAGATAAAAATACTATGCGCACTTGCACAAGAGGTAAATATTGCTTCGCAATTGCGAGGGATTAGGGGAGCTGAAATGGGTCTGCCACTTTGTTCTTTGTTTTGAAAAGTTACATAATTTCTTAATAAAATAATAGAATGGAATTAAAGATTTTTCCGAAAACTAATGATAGAATACGATTATCAGATTATAAAAGAAAAGGTGTGAAACAATATGGCAAAAAAGAGAGATAAATATGCAGATGTCAATGGAAATAAAAATCGCAGTAACATGGTAGTGTTTGCCATAGCCGTATTAGCAGTATGTATCAGCGGTGTATTATGCGCCAGAAAATTGACTTTGGAGCAGAGGTATATCAGTCTCAATGAAGTAACGGTAGCAGAGTGCGCCGCTGTCTGATGGTATTTAATGCAACAGATCGCCTGCAATTCTCATGATTGCTGGGGTTAGGAAGCTGTTTCAAAAACGAATTTTTATCCCGTCAGCGTTTTTGGGGGATTTGGCCTTCAGATACAGAGCGTCGGTAGCCTAGAATTGCAATGACAATATCCACGCAGAACAGGAAAGATGCAAGGGAGTAGAACACCTGCATTTTTCCTGATATTTTTTGTTCTTTTCTTAGCGCATGAAACGCGGCAGATGCAAACAGGCCGGTCATGCCAATACTGAAAATATCAAGTAACAGTAAGGCAAAGGAGATGCCTATTGTAAATATCATAACGCAGCAGAGCAGTCCCACAGCAAAGAGGAATAAATATGCCGGTATCTGTATCAGTTTTACCATCATGTTTGTCTTGGCCAGTTCTTGTGAAGTCCACCTTCCATTTCTTGCCATCAGCAGAAACAGCATATCAAGAATATACACAATAATTCCGTCTAGTAAAATAAATCCAAGCAGAACATATACATTGTTAAAAAAGAAACGTTCCCACATAAAAGCAAAAATTCTGTTCCTGTCAGCGGTAAACAGCATCGCTGGCAGCAAAGCAATCAGATAGATGAAAAGGGTATTTCCTATGGCGGCGGCTTTTTTCATAATTATCACGCGTTCTTTCTCGTTTTTCTACAGTATAATAGAAAAAGGCCCGATTATCAATTCTTAGTTTATATATGGCACCATTTCGCCGCTTAAATCATAACTTATAAATAAGTTTATAAATTTAGAGGTAATTATGAGAAACAGCCGTTTGCGTGCAGCACAAGTAAATAATGTAGATAATGGTACAATGAAGATTCAGGTGACTTCTGCTGTGGGGTTGATTCCAGTGCAGGGTGCGAGAATCACGATTTCTTATTCTGGAGATCCACAGGATACATTGGAACAGATTTCTACTAATGCGGAGGGCCAGTCTGAGGTTCTTACATTGGCAGCTCCGCCGCTGGAATACAGTATGGAGCCGGAGCAGACAACACAGCCCTATGCGGAATATAATGTGGTGGTGGAAGCGGAGGGCTATCGCCCTGTGAGTATTGAAAATGTAGATGTATTCTCAGGGGAATTGTCCCTGCAAGATGTGCGGATGGAGCCGCTGGAGGTTTCCGAGGAAGAGAAAAACATTGTTATCCCGGCAAACACGTTGTTTGGGAATTTTCCACCAAAGATTGCAGAGGCAGAAATTAAGCCTGTAGATGAAAGCGGTGAGATTGTCCTCAGCCGCGTGGTCGTGCCGGAGTATGTGATTGTCCATGACGGAACGCCGGGGGACTCGACGGCCGGTGATTATTATGTGCGGTATAAGGATTACATTAAAAATGTGGCGTCCAGTGAAATTTATGCCACCTGGCCGGATAGCACTATTCGGGCGAATATCTTGGCTATCATGTCCTTCACCTTGAATCGCGTGTATACGGAGTGGTACCGCAACAAGGGGTATGATTTTACGATCACATCGTCCACAGCATATGACCACAAGTGGGTGTATGGCAGAAATTATTTCGACAGTATTTCCCAGGTGGTGGATGAGATGTTTACCAATTTCCTTTCAAGGCCCAATGTGCGCCAGCCTATCCTCACGCAATATTGTGATGGGCAGCGTGTTACCTGCCCGAACTGGTTGAGCCAATGGGGATCCAAATATCTGGGAGACCAGAATTATTCGGCAATCCAAATTTTGCGCTATTACTATGGAAGCGATATGTATATCAATGAGGCGGAGGAAATTTCCGGTATTCCAGCGTCCTGGCCGCGGGAGAACCTTACCATTGGTTCCAGTGGGGAGAAAGTGAGGCAGATGCAGGAACAATTAAACCGGATTGCCAGAGTGTACACGTCGATTCCCAGAATTTCTGCCGACGGTTCTTTTGGGCCGGCGACTGCGGAGGCTGTCCGCAGGTTCCAGTCTGTGTTCGGTCTGCCGCAGACAGGAGTAGTTGACTATCCTACTTGGTATAAAATTTCAGAAATTTATGTTGGAGTTACCAGGATTGCGGAATTAAATTAATGTAAAGTACAATTGATTTAATTTAATCATGCATTCATTTTCATGAAATTCTCAGGTACTTTTGGGGCATACTTTCTATGTCAGCGATAAATTGTCTGGGCTTTGCTATCGGAAGGTTTCGATTTGCCAATGTTTAGAAGTTTTCCATAGCAAAGCTTTCACACAAAAGGCTGCATATAAACAAAAGGAGGCAGATATCATGAAGTTTTATAAGTGTAGCGAATGTCAGAGCATAGCTATGGAAATTGTGCCCGGAGAATCCGCAGGCGGCAAAGTGTTTCAGGAATTGAAGGCGAATACCACCGATGCTTCCGGGGAAAAGCATGTCCCGGTAATTACGAATAAAGGCGGTAAAGTACAGGTTAAAGTGGGAGAGTTGGAACATCCGATGCTGCCGGAGCATTACATTATGTGGATATTCCTGGAAACGGAACAGGGCGGCCATCTGCGGCTGCTTTCGCCTGGAGACAAGCCGGAGGCAGAGTTTACGTTAGATGACGGTGATAAGGCCGTTGCCGTGTACGAGTACTGCAACCTGCATGGACTCTGGAAAGGCGGCTGCTGACAAAAGGTCGTCATCATTTACAGGAAATGCCATTTGCTGATGAGCAGAAAAAGACGAATAATGGAGTGGCGTCATCTGGGCCCTCGGCACATTGCGCGTGCCGGGGGCCCTATTTTGGCATGAAGAACTTTCGGTACAATATATATTTTCTGAAATAGAAGTTCTGAACCGAGGTTAAAGAAAAAGGTCTCAGTGTGGTAGACTTTGCGATAGACATGGTTTATAATGATACTACTTATTGAAAGAGATTACGGAGAGGATGTAGAAAATGAATACAATTTTTTCACAGGAAGAGACTAATACCGGAAGGCAGAGGGAATTCGATTATTTGAAGGGCATTTTCATGTTGTTTATTTATCTAATCCATGCATTTCAGGCAACAATGTCCCCAGAAGATCCCATTATCCAGGGAATTTATATATTTGCAACGATGTCTGGCGCGGCTATTTTCATCTTTGTTATGGGAGTTGGAACTGTTTATAGCAAGAATGCATCGCCGGCGGAATTTGTAAAAGGCGGCGTCCGCATGATAGCCTATCAGTATTTGAATAATCTTGCCTATGTGGCGGCGCTGCTGCTGCCTTATCCCTTCGTTTCAGGAAAACTGCCAGAAACCGGGACAGAGAGTTTTAAGTTTCTGTTAGAGATGTATATTCAATATACCAACATCTTTTTTATTACCGGAATCATATATCTTGTATTGGCATTGTTAAAGAAGCTGAATATGAAAATTGCAGGGTATGCGATAATCGGCGCAGTTTTTAGCATAGCGGCTCCTTTCCTCTATGGAACGCCGGTAGACGTGCCGGTAATCGGGTATATAGTAAAACTCCTGATTGGAGAAGCAGACTTTGTTTCCTTTACGCCGCTCTATTTTTTGTCTTATGCATTGTTTGGAATCGTTTTTGGCAAAATACTGCGGCACGTTAAGGATAAAGTGAGATTTTACAAAATGCTGGCGGTTCCCAGTATTGTGATAGCCATCGTATGGTGGGCATTGGTATTTACAAAATACGGTTTGGATCTGCCGGAAATGTTTGCAGTGTTCAGTGTTTCGTATACGCATCCCAATCTCTGGCATGTATTAGCAAGCCTTGCGCATATATTCATTTTTGCCATAATCTTTTTCGTCTTAGAAGAAGCTCGCAGAAAGGATGGCAGACCGTGTGAACCCAAGAATCCCATTGCCAGGCAGCTTCTTTATTACAGCAGACATATTTCAAAGTATTATGCCCTGCATGTAACAGTGTATTTCGTGGCTCTTGGATTACATGGTTATGAAGGTTTTAAGAGTTATCAATGTTGGCTCCTTGCCTTGCTGTCAATTCTGGTTACGGAGTGTATGGTAAGGGGATACAACTATTTGTCAGAAAAAATAATAAAGAGGAACAAAGCCTGAGCTTAACGGCCCAGGCTTTTTTATCTTATAGGAAAGTAGTTGCAGAGCGACTATTCCCTATAAGATAAAAAATAATAATGCGCACTCGTGCAAGAGGTATTAGTCGCTAAAGCGACTGCACTCGGCGCAGCAAAGTGTGCAATCCCCTCAAGATTGAGGGGTAGGGGAGTTGATGCGGGCTTGCCCACTTTGTTCGGTATTGGGTCTGTACTTAGCAGCCGGGGCTGTAAGATATATATACTGAAAGGTTATAACAGGTGAACTAGGGGGAACTTCTGATATGGCATTGTATTTGGTAAAATAAAGCCGGAAAGAAAACAGAGGCAAAGTTTAATTACAGCTTTTAGGCATTATTTTAACCGAAGACCGGTCCGGCGGTTTTTGGTATTTTTTACTTTGTTAAGAAGGTGCAATATATATAGCTGTTGTTAGTGTTGTTGGTAATTAGCTCGAAAATGAGAAAAAAATTATCAGAAATGACAACACTTACAACGGGTATAGTTATATAATTATTGTACAATAGCCATAAAAGGAGGAATAGAGTATATGAAATGGAAAAAAATAATCTGTATCATATTGGGCTTGCTGTTGTTTAGCTCAGGCATTTGTGTAGATGATGCATTTCAGGTACAGGCACAGAGCAGTGCAAATGCAGAAGTGCGGGAGACTTTGAATTTCAATACGGATTGGCTCTACAGCAGTATGGATTATGAGAATGGTGAGGCGGTAAGGCTGGATGACTCCGGCTTTGACAAGGTTTCAGTGCCCCATGCCAATACAATTTTAGAGACGCATAAAGGCAATGATTTTCCGAACGAGATTGCTTCTTACCGTTTTGTTTCCTGGTATCGCAGGCATTTTACTTTGCCGCGGCAGTATACAGGGAGAAATATCACGGTGGATTTTGAAGGCGTTGCCACAATCGCGGACGTATATCTGAATGGCGAACTGCTGGCAAACCATAAGGGCGCGTATACCGGATTCTCAGTAGATATCACAGATAAGGTATATACAGACGGAAGAGAAAACATACTTGCGGTACGTGTGAATTCTGAGCGGCAGCCCCAGCTTCCGCCAGAAGGTGGAAACGTGGATTACTGCCTGTTTGGCGGCATTGTCAGGGATGTTACCATGACAATCACAGAACCCGTTTATGTGGAGCGGGTATTTGTCACCACTCCGGATCTTACCGAGGAGAACGGCGTGGTAGCTAACAGCGTGGATATTCAGAACAATTCCAAACAGGGCAAAGCTTATACGGTTGAGACAACGGTGCTTGACAGGGAAGGCAAAACGGTTGTCTCTGCGTCGAAGAAAGCAGATGTTCCGGCAGGGCAATTGACAAATGTGCAGATAACCACCAGTGCAATTTCCAGTCCGCATTTGTGGGATGTGGACGACCCATATCTGTATACGGCTGTTACGAAAATTAAAGACGGAAATACAGTTATTGATACATACAATACCAGGTTCGGTATGCGTTTTATGGAATTTAAGACTGGGCCGGAGGATGGAAGTTTCTATCTGAATGGCAAGAAAATTGAGATTATCGGTATTAACCGTCATGAGCAGTGGCCCTGGATTGGGCGCGCCGTGCCCAATAAATTGCAGGAGCGGGATGCTGATCTGATTAAAGCAGACGGCATCAATGCTGTGCGCTGTTCCCATTATCCACAGGATCCGTCTTTCCTGGACCGCTGTGATGAGATTGGGCTTCTTGTGTTTGAAGAGCCGCCAGGATGGCAGCATGTGGGCAATGATGAGTGGAAAAACAATTTTAAGAAGAATCTGGAAGAAATGATTCTGCGTGACCGTAACCATCCTTCAATCATCAGTTGGAGCACAAGGCCGAATGAATCTTCCTCTAAGGGGAATCTTGCATTTAACCGCGAGTGCGAGGCGATATCTAAGGAACTGGACCCTACAAGGGTAACGCATGGCGTGCGTTGGGAATTTGGTATGCCGGGAGCTGCGGACAGCGATACGCCGGATAATGACGTGGTTGTCAATGACCTTCTGACTGTCAATTACCGCTATCCCGAGAATCCGCCCCATATTCCCTACATGGTTACAGAACATTCCAACGACTGGTGGGGAGACGGCTATTCCTGGGCGAAAGATGGGGAAGCTATCAAATTTATTGATTCTTTTGCCGAACCTTTGGATTATTTCTATCGCAACGATAAGGTGGCAGGCGGCTTTGGCTGGAGTATGTTCGACTATGACAATGAGGTCAATTATACCAAGACCGGACATGTATTTTACAGTGGGCTTTATGATATTTTCCGCCACGAGAAAGCGGTTGCTTATCTTTACAGGTCCCAGAAAGAACCGGGGGATGTTCCCTTAATCTATATTGCAAACAGCTGGACAAAAGAGGGAACCAACACGGATTCTATTTATGTCTTGAGTAATTGCGACGAAGTGGAACTGTTTGTGAACGGCGCGTCGAAAGGGAAGATAAAGCCCAACAAATATATCAATCTGCCCCATCCGGTGTATGAATTTAAGGACATCACTTTTGCGGAAGGAGAAGTGAGGGCGGTCGGTTATATTAACGGCAAGCAGGCGGGCGAGTTTGTGCGCAAGACGCCCGGGGCGGCAGTGCGTCTTGTTGCCGAAGCCGATTATAGCACGCTTACTGCAGATGGAACGGATATGACGAGCGTATCGGTTACCGCGGTGGACGCAGAGGGAAATCATGTGCCGTTTGCATCAAATAAGATTAATGTTGTACAGACAGGCGGCGTAGAAACTACTTTGATTTCAGAACGGAATGTGGAACTGGAGAACGGAAAAGCTGCTTTTCTGGTTCAGTCGAAGCGTGATTCGGTAGGAAATGCGCAGTTTACAGTTACCTCGGAGGGATTGGAGCCGGCGTCTGTAGATATTTCCGTCAATCCGTTTACTGCGGATAACCTTGTTCCGGCTGTGCAGACAACAGGAGCGGCAGCGCTGAAGTTTGCGAACTCTTATGCTGTCAATGACAGCAGGAGAGGGGATGGGCTTTATGAATTCGATTACCAGGGAGACGGCTGGATATATGCCGGTGAAAAGACTGCGCACCAGGGCGATAACCATTATTCTAACCAGGCGGGCGATACCATCAATATCCGTTTTGTTGGAACGAATCTCAAATATTATGGCGCGAAAGCCAATAACCATGGAATTGCTGCATTTTCCCTTGACGGCGGAACAGAAACGAATGTGGACTGCTATGCGGCAAACAGGGAGGCAAATGCGCTGCTCTTTGACACGGGCGTCTTGGCGTACGGGGAGCATGTAGTAAAAGTCCGGGTGACCGGAGAGAAGAACGCCGCGGCCTCAGACTACTACTTTAATGCAGACAAGATCGAGGTGTCCGCGGGAGGCCGGCAGAATGTGGTGAACGACCATACGCAAGGAGACGGAGAATTCCAGTTTCATTATTCCGGCGTTTGGACGCCCAGCACAGACGCTGCTTGTTACCAGGGAGATAATTATTGGTCCAATACAAAAGACGCTTACCTGACGTTCAAGTTTACGGGTACGTCTGTGAAATATTACAGCACAAAGGCGGGAAATATCGGTATGGCGGCCTTCTCCATTGACGATGGGGAGGAGCAGTTAGTTGATCTTTACCAGGCGAACAAAGCGGATCAACAGCTGGCGTACGAAGCGGGCGGTTTAACGCCCGGTTCCCACACGCTGAAAGTCCGGGTGACCGGAGAGAAAAATACTGTGGCGTCAGACTGCTGCGTGGTAGCGGATAAGATTGAAGTATTTGATGGAGAAGAAACTTGCAGCCACCAAAGGACAGAACTTTGGAATAAGGTGGCGGCCGACTGCACGAAAACAGGATATAGCGGAGATACATACTGTCTGGACTGCGGTGGGAAGATTTCCCAGGGAAAGGCAGTCAAAGCATCCGGCCACCGTTGGAACGGAGGGGTAATTACAAAGCAGCCCACGGCGGCCAAGACGGGAATGAAGACTTTCACCTGTACGGTCTGCAAAGCAACAAAGACGGAGACTGTGGCAAAGCTGGCTGTACCGAAGAAAGGAAGCAAACTGAAAGACGCTTTCTCGAAAGCGGAATATAAGGTATTGTCTGCGAAGGTTTCTAAAGGGAAAATAACAGGAACCGTATCTTATATTAAACCGCAGAATAAGACGGCGAAGACAGTGAAGATTCCGGCCCAGATTACGGTAAACGGCGGGACATACAAGGTCACAGCCATTGCGGACAAAGCATTTTGTAACCATAAAAAATTAACGAAAGTAATTATCGGCAATAATGTCACAAAAATTGGAGTAAAAGCATTTTATAATTGCAAGAAGCTCAAAACCGTAACGATTGGCAAGAAAGTGGAAACTATCGGCAACAGCGCTTTTAGCAAATGTACGGCGCTGACGAAGATGACAATTCCGGCCAAAGTGAAGAAGATTGGTAAGCAATCGTTTGCAGGTTGTAAGAAGTTAAAAACCATTACAATTAAGACGAAAAAGCTCAAGAAATCTTCCGTTGGCAGCAGTGCGTTTAAGGGAATCAGCACGAAAGCGACGATCAAAGTACCTAAGAGCAAGTTAAAATCTTACAAGAGTATTTTGCGTTCGCGCGGCGTAAGCAGAAAAGTTAAGATAAAAAAAGTTTAAAGAATTAGTTCCAATAAGGCAGATTTTGTGGTAAAATACCATCTGATTATAGGTTTTTAGGCAGTCCTGTATATGGAAAAGCCCATAAACGCCGGGTTTCGGCAGGAAAAGAAGACTGTAAGAAAGGAAGGTATATAAGGCAGAATCTGCCTTATAGTAATGGAGGATATGATAAAAGTAGTAAAATTTGGCGGAAGTTCCCTGGCAAGCGCCGGGCAGTTTTCAAAGGTAGGAAAGATTATCCGTGCGGAAGAAAGCCGCAGATATGTGGTTCCCAGCGCGCCTGGGAAACGCAATGCCAAAGACACGAAAGTGACAGATATGCTGTATCAGTGTTATGCGCTGGCGGAGGCAGAAGAGAATTTTTCAACTGCTTTGCGCAAAATCAGGGAGCGTTATGAGGCAATTATCAATGGGCTTCACCTCAAATTATCTTTGGTCAAGGAATTTGAGGAGATTGCGGAGAACTTTAAGAACAAGGCGGGCGAAGATTATGCCGCTTCCCGCGGGGAGTATTTGAATGGAATTATCATGGCAAATTATCTGGGGTATGAATTCATTGACGCTGCACAGGTCATCCGCTTTGACGACAAAGGAGAATTTGATGCTGATAAGACGAATGAAATATTGGGCGCGCGCCTGAAAACCTGTGAGCGCGCTGTGATTCCCGGATTTTATGGCGCCAAAGCAGACGGCACGGTTAAGACGTTTTCCCGGGGTGGCTCCGATATCACGGGCTCTATTGTCGCCAAAGCGGTTCAGGCGGATATCTATGAGAATTGGACCGATGTTTCAGGTTTTTTGATTGCAGACCCGCGTATCATTGACAATCCTAAGGGGATTAAAGTGATTACTTACCGCGAGCTTCGCGAGCTTTCCTATATGGGGGCTACGGTTTTGCATGAAGATGCGGTATTTCCGGTGCGCAAAGCAGGAATTCCCATCAACATCCGCAATACAAATGCGCCGGAGGACGAGGGTACGCTGATTGTGGAAAGCACCTGCCGTATGCCTGATTATACGATTACTGGAATTGCGGGAAAGAAAGGGTTCGTGGCCGTAAATGTCGACAAAGATATGATGAATTCCGAGGTGGGCTTCGGGCGCAAAGTACTTGAGGCGTTTGAGAAATATGGCATTTCCTTTGAACATTTGCCCTCCGGGATTGATACAATGACTGTCTTTGTACACCAGGAGGAATTTGAGGGCAAAGAACAGCAGGTATTGTCCGCCATTCATCGTCTGGCGCAGCCTGACAGTATAGAGCTGGAAAGCGACATCGCTTTAGTTGCAGTGGTGGGACGCGGTATGCGCTCCACGCGGGGAACAGCCGGGAGGATTTTCTCTGCGCTCGCCCATGCGAATGTCAATGTCAAGATGATTGACCAGGGTTCGAGTGAGCTGAATATCATTATCGGCGTTAAGAGCTGTGACTTCGAGACGGCAATCCGCGCCATCTACGATATCTTTGTGGAGACGCAATTGGCCTAAGGAGGGACCCAGCGAAGCTGGGAGGATGCCTTAGGCCTCTTGGAACAGCCAAAGAAGTAAATTGGCCTAAGGAGGAAGGTTTTCATGACTTCATCAGACAGAAAACGCCTGATTGCAAAACATGTGCGGGAGTTCTCACGCAATGGGAGGATGCAGCGCTCCCGGAATTTCATACAACATGGAAATACTTCTGTGTATGAGCACAGCATCCGCGTGGCATACTACAGCCTGGGTATGGCAGATTTTTTGCATCTGCACAGAAACAGGCAGGAGCTGGTGCGCGGGGCTTTGCTGCACGATTATTTTCTGTACGACTGGCATGAGAAAGACAAAAGCCATAACCTTCACGGGTTTCGCCATCCCTTTACTGCATTAAGAAATGCAGATGCAGATTTTACTCTCAGCAAGCGTGAGCGCAATATCATCCTGCGCCATATGTTTCCGCTGATCCCTGTTCCGCCCACATGTTTAGAAGGATGGATTGTGTGTATGGTGGACAAAGGATGTTCCATTTATGAGGTAATAAAATGACAGAAGGAAATCGTAAGAAAGAAATTAAGTGGGATAAACTTGATAATACGGCAAATGTTTTTCCGGTGATTGCTGGGGAGAGCATGACGAATGTTTACCGGATTTCCGTAACCTTGCAGGAGGAAGTGCAGCAGGAGCTTTTGCAGGAAGCCTTACAGCGTGTATTGCCCTGGTTTGACATATTCCGCGTGCGCATTCGTTACGGCGTGTTCTGGTATTATTTTGAGACGAACCAGAAACCCGCCCCGGAGGTGAAAATGGAGTACCGATACCCTTGTCAGTATATTTCACCTAATCGGAACCGTAATTACCTGTTCCGGGTAAATTATTACAAAAACCGGATTAATTTAGAGGTCTTCCATGCGCTGACGGATGGCATGGGAGGCATTACTTTTTTGCGGGAATTGACTTACCAATATCTGCGTCTTGCACATCCAGAACTGAGGGAGAAGATGGGCGACGGCCTTTGCAGCGACACGTCCTTAAACCGCGAAGACAGTTACCTGAAGAATTATAAAAAGAGCCATAAGAAAGGTTATAAGACGGCGCGTGCTTTTCAGGTCAAAGGGGAAAAGCTGCGTCCGTTGGAACTTGGCGTGATGCATGGGTATATGCCGATTCCCGAATTGAAAAAGGCTTGTCGGAAATACGACGTTTCTATCAACGAATATCTGGCAGCGTCATTTTTATGGAGCATTTACCAGGAATGTTTACAGGGGGCGCCCTCCAAACGTCCGCTCAGTTCCTGTGTGCCGGTGAATCTGCGTCCATATTTTAATTCTATAACCATGAAGAACTTTTTTGTCATTGTGTCCGCGGTGTTCCATCCGAAAGAAGAAAGCTATACATTTGCGGAGGTTGTGCAGATTGTGGCCGAAAGTCTGCGCAGCCAGATTAACAGGGAACATTTAGAGAACCTTTTTGCATATAATGTGTCGAATGAGAAAAATTTTGTTTTGCGTGCAGTGCCGCTGTTTATAAAAAACATTGCCATCCGTTGGATATACAGGACCAGTGCGCTTGCCAATACGACGACCGTTACCAATATTGGAAACATTCAAGTCAAGGAGGAGTATCAGGATTATATCAGGGATTTCAGCGCCATGTTGTCCATGTCTGAGGGACAGAACATCAAGGGCACGATCTGTTCCTATCGGGACACAATGGTTTTTACGATTAGCAGTAATCTTGCAGATGTATCTGTACAGCGGGGATTTTTCCGGCGGCTTTCCCAAGACGGCATCCCAGTGCGGATTGAAACGAATGGAGTGTATGACGAATGAGAGTTTGTAAGAAGTGTCATGTAGAAATATTAGATGAAACCAGCGTATGCCCTCTTTGCAACAGTGTGCTGGAGGTGTCGGGGCAAGAAGAGTGGCATAATGGTTATCCAGATGTGAAAGCAGTTTCCAAAAAGCTGGGTTTTGTGGTACGCCTGTACAGTTTTCTGGCGATTATCATTGAAGCATCCCTGATTATCATCAATTATCTGACTTATCGTGGAATCTGGTGGTCTGCCATCAGCGGAATTACTATTCTTTATTTTTTCATAACTTTGAAATATTCCTTGCAGAAAAATAACGGCTATAAATCGGTGATTCTCGTACAGCTCATCGGGGGAGTGCTTTTAGTAATCGCTGCGGACAATATTGTAGGGTATCAGGGCTGGTCGGTTAATTATGTACTGCCGAGCGCGATCTTGTTATTGAATGCTACGATTGGTATATTAATGATTGTCAATATGTCTAACTGGCAGAGTTATCTCCTGTTGCAGATTTTTACGGTTCTTTTATCGGGCGGCTGTGTGCTGCTGTGGAGATTTGGCGTAATCACAAGCCCGGTTCTGACACTGACAGCATTGGCTGTCTCCCTCTGTATGATCCTCGGGACATTGATTTTTGGTGAGCGCAGGGCTAAGACGGAGCTGAAACGGCGTTTCCATGTATAAAGGATGCCGAAGTTACGGAAAGGAGAAAAACATGCAGGAAGTCAGCGTACGCGGAAGAGTTATCCGGGACATGATTGCACATGTGACAAACGACAATCTGATAGGCAGGAAAATTAAGACGGGGGAACTGCGTAAGAAATTGGTGGAGCCTAAGTGGAGATGCCCGGAATGCTTCAGGATGACAGAGATTATCATGCCTAAGTTCCAAATGGAGTATCTCTGCCGAAGGGAGAAGCCAAGGACAGATTATGTGATTTTGCAGCTCCATGGCGGCGGCTATATCGGCGCCATGCGCAACGCCTATCGCTCTTTTGCAGGTCTGTACTGTGAGGTCAGCAAAGGTATGGATGTGCTGACCATTGATTACCGTGTGGCTCCCGAAGATCCTTATCCTGCGGCGTTAGAGGATGCTGTGGAGGCTTATAAATGGCTGCAAGATGCAGGTTGGCGCAGCAGGCAGATTATTGTGGTGGGCGATTCGGCAGGCGGAGGCCTTGCCCTTGCCCTCTGTATGTATCTGAAGGATCATAATAAACGGCTGCCCGGCGGCCTGGTATTGATGTCGCCCTGGGCAGATTTGACGGCAAGCGGGCCGTCGTATATAGATAATTATGAGAATGACCCGCTGTTTGGCAACACAACCGACAGTCTGATTTATAATCGGGATTACGTCGGCGTGCATGATGTGAAAGACCCTTATATTTCACCGATGTTCGGGGAATACTGGGGATTTCCTCCAATGCTCATTCAGGCAGGTTCCATAGAAATGTTATTGAGCGATTCTATCGGTGTTGCGCACAGAGCGAAACAGCAGGGCGTGAAAGTTCGCCTGAGCATTTATGAAGGCATGTTTCACGTATTCCAGATGGGTATGATGATGATGCCTGAATCGAAGCGGGCATGGAGAGAGATTGGCAGATATTTTGAAGTGGTGACGAGGAACTGAGGTTTACCAATGCGGCTTTACAGGAAAACGTTAATTTGAATGGGCCGTCCGGGAATGATGCTTGACAATCAGTGAGTTGGAAAATTATAATAGAAATGGTAAGAAACGGATAAAGAGAAAGGTGGCACATATGAGAAAAACAAGGAAGATTATGGGCATACTGTTATCATGGATAGTATTGATGGGTATTTTCCAATTTATGCCGATTTATATAGATGAGGGCAGGGTTTACGCAGCAGAACAATCAGGAGATAACAGTTTGTCTTCTCTAAGTATATCGCCAGGTACATTATCGCCGGCATTTCAGTATAACGTTGTCGACTATACGGCAACGGTAGGAGAAGACGTTACCAGTGTGGAGGTCAATGCCCAGCCGTCCAATGAGACGGCCGCCATTGAGTCGGTGTCCGGCAATACAGATTTGCAGGCCGGGGAGAATACCATAAGTATCGTGGTAAAAGCGCAGAATGGCACGACGGCCACTTATAAGATTGTCGTAACCAGAGGGGGAACGCAGGAAGGCGCAGCCGGGGATGCGGCAGATACGACGGCGCAGGAGCCGCAGACAGATGGAACAGAAGGGGGAATTACCTTAGATGGCCATCCATTTAATTTAGCGCCTACAATTCCGGCGGATGTTGTGCCGCAGGATTTTACGAAGACAACGGTAACTTGCCAGGGACAGCAAGTGGAAGGGCTTACGTTTGATAAAGCAGAATTGACGCTGGTTTATCTGACGACGCCGAGCACAGAAGTTAAGAATACACTCGCCGTATACGAGGGCGAAGAATTTTATCCGTTCCGCAAAGTTCAGCTTGACGAGGCCAATTATCTGATAATCCTCAATCCCCCAAAAGAGACGGGGCTCTCTTCGGAGTATGCGCAGATCGAACAGACCGTGGGAGAATTCGCCAATGTGCCGGCGTATGCCAAGGGAGGAAATTCTTCACAGGCAGAAGATGCGCAGGAGCAAGAGGGAAACGAAGCAAAAGGAGATTCCGGCGGAGAGGGTTTTTCCTTGATTTATGGCGCCAGCAGTTATGGAAATAAAGGATGGTACCAGTATGATGCTAAGGAGTCCACCATCCAGCGTTATAATTCCACGGAGGCGTCCGTATCGCCGATCGTTCCGGTAACTCAGCCGGAGGATTCCTTAGAACCGGGTGCGGAGATGCAGAGTTTACAGAAAGCGTATACAGATATGGAAGAGCAATATAACAATCAGAAAGATTCATCCAGAAAGACAATAGCGGTACTGATATTTATTATAGCAGTGCTGCTTGTGGTGGTGGTAAATCTGTTGCTCCGCGGCAGGAAGGGCGAGGAGGATTTATTAGAAGAGGATGTCGATTACGATGACTTGAGCGAGAAAGTCAGGCAGCAGGTGAAGAGTGCAAGGAAGTCCCGCCGTGAACAAGAGGGACGCGGGGGGAGAGTGACAGACGATGTTGAAAGTGATCCGTGGGAGGACGATACTGAGTCAGGGACAGTTCTCAAACAGCGGACAAAGATCATACCGGAACTTGGCGCAGACGTGTCGCAGGCGAAAGGCGCAGGCGTGAAGTCAGCCAAAGCAGAGAAGAATATGGGACGTAAGCAGCCGCGGACGGAGCAGAAGCCAGAACGAAGGCAGCCGCGTGCAGAGCAGAAGCCAGACAGTAAGCAGTTAGGAGCAGAGTTAAGAGCGGACATGAAACAGCCGGGGACTGAACCAAAAGCAGACAGAAAGCAGCCGAGAGCGGAGCAGAAGCCAGATAGGAGAATTCAGACAAGAGTAGAGACGAGACCGGAGCCAAGGACGGCTCTGGACGAAGATTTTGAAGTAATAGATCTGGAAGATTTGTAACATTTCAGCCATCGCCAAATTTATGAGCTGAACTGTAACGAAGATTAATAATAAAGGAAATTCATAGGTTGACAGGAGGAATCAATGCATAGACAGTATACAGGTCAGGCCAAAAGGGCGTTGGAGCTTGCAGGCAAGCTATCCAAAAAGCTTGGACATAATTATGTGGGAACAGAGCATATTCTGGCAGGACTGATTCAGGAAAAACATGGCGTGGCAGCGCAGGTACTTTTGGATAACCAGGTGGAGGAAGAGAAACTCTTAGAGATGATTGAGGAGTTGATTGCACCGGGAGAGGGAGCAGTGTTGTTAGACAGGGATGGGTATTCACCGAGAACTCAGCATGTACTCGATACCGCAGAAAAGGAAGCCGCGCGTTTTGAAAGTGAGCAGGTCGGCACAGAGCATTTGCTTCTTGCGCTCTTAAAAGAAAATGAATCGGCCTCCGTACGGCTATTAAATACCATGGGGATTAATTTGCAAAAGCTCTATGTAGAGCTTTTGGTGGCAATGGGCCAGGAGGGAAGCTTTTCTAAGGAGGAGTTAAAATCAGCAAAGATCAGGAAGAAGAATTTGCAGGCGACGCCGGTGCTGGATCAATATTCCAGGGATTTGACCCGTCTGGCACAGGAAGGACGACTTGATCCCGTCATTGGCAGGAAAGAGGAAATCCGGCGTGTAATTCAGATTTTGAGCCGCCGTGGAAAGAATAATCCTTGCCTGATTGGAGAGCCAGGCGTAGGTAAGACGGCAATTGCAGAAGGCTTGGCGCAGCAAATTTCTTTGGGGCTTGTGCCCGATTCAGTGGCGGATAAACGTGTGATAACGCTGGACTTATCAAGCATGATTGCCGGATCGAAATACAGAGGAGAGTTTGAGGAGCGCATCAAGAAGGTGATCCGTGAGGTGATAGGGGCGGGGAATATTTTGCTGTTTATGGATGAACTGCATACGATTATCGGCGCCGGGGGTGCGGAGGGAGCCATGGACGCCTCCAACATCCTAAAGCCCTATCTGGCCAGAGGCGAAATGCAAATGATTGGCGCAACTACGGTGGAAGAGTACCGCAAGTATATTGAGCGGGACGCAGCTTTGGAGCGGCGGTTCCAGCCGGTGATGGTGGAGGAGCCGTCCGTGGAAGATACGATTGAGATTTTGAAAGGGCTGCGCAGGTTTTATGAAAAGCACCACCAAGTTGTAATTACGGATGAGAGTTTAGAGGCTGCGGCGAGGTTGTCCGAACGGTACATTTCAGACCGATTCCTGCCGGATAAGGCGATTGATCTCATGGATGAAGCGGCGGCCCGCGTACGTTTGCAGGGTGTGAAATCATCTGAGAGAATGCAGGAGATTGCCGCCGAAATCAACCGCATTACGGAGGAGCAGGAAGAGGCAATCCGTAATTTAGACTTAGATTTGGCCTCTGAACTGCGCAGAGAAAAGGAAGAATTGCAGAGTGAGTCACAAAAGCTGCAAAAAAAGACCAGGAAATCGTTAAAACAGAAAAAGGCACAAGTGGGTGAGAACGAAATCGCGGAAGTAATTGCGCAGTGGACAAAGATTCCGGTGAAGAAGCTTGCCGAGGAAGAGGGCGCTAAACTGCGTAGACTGGAAAGCGTGCTGCACAAGCGCGTGATTGGACAGGAGGAAGCCGTCAGCGCCGTGGCGAAAGCAGTGCGTCGCGGTAGAGTTGGGCTCAAAGACCCCAATCGCCCCATCGGTTCGTTTTTGTTTCTGGGGCCAACGGGCGTCGGCAAGACGGAGATTTCCAAAGCGTTAGCGGAAGCTATGTTTGGCAGCGAGGACTCCATGATACGCGTGGATATGTCAGAGTATATGGAGAAACACAGCGTGTCGAAGATGATTGGTTCGCCTCCCGGCTATGTAGGGTATGACGAAGGCGGGCAGCTCAGTGAAAAGGTAAGACGCAATCCATATTCTGTGATTCTTTTCGATGAAATTGAGAAAGCGCACCCGGATGTATTTAATATTTTGCTGCAAGTATTGGACGATGGGCATATCACTGACGCCCAGGGCAGGAAAGTAGATTTTAAAAACACTATTATTATCATGACCTCCAATGCCGGGGCGCAGTCGATTATCGAGCCCAAGGCGCTTGGTTTTGCTTCCGTGGAGGATGCAAAGCACGATTATGAACGCATGAAAGGAAGCGTTATGGAGGAGGTACGACGGATTTTTAAACCGGAGTTTTTAAACCGTATTGATGAGACGATTGTCTTCCATGCATTGACGAAGGAAGACATGAAGAAGATTGTCACATTGATGGCGAAGTCCCTGATCGCGCGTTGTAAGGATCAGATGGGGATTACGCTGCAAATTACAGGCAGTGTCAAAAGCCATATTGTGGAGACAGCTTATGAACCCAAGTACGGCGCGCGTCCCCTGCGCAGGAAAATTCAGAATGAGTTGGAAGACGGTCTTGCTGAGGAAGTATTAGCAGGCAGGGTGAAACGCGGGGATCAGGTGGAAGTTACGATGAGCAAGAAAGAAGTGCAGTTTACAGTTGTGTAAATAATTGGATGTGGAGAGAGTTCATATGAAAAGTTCAGGCAGAGTAAAGACGGCGGCGATCACGATAGCAATTATCCTGGTAACCGTGGTTTTCCAATATTTCGGCGCAGCAGGTTTTTGGGACATGGGCATTTCTGATCGGCTGAATCAGCGGGAATCTGTGACAAATAAGAAGATTTATATCATAGGCATCGACGATAAGACTTTAGAACAGTATGGTCCGGTCAATACATGGAGCAGGGACATCCCGGCTCAATTGGTGGAAATGTTGAATGCAGACGCGTCGGCAAAGCCGGCAGTTATCGGATTCGATGTGATTTACAGTGAGGAGGCGGATGAGACCGCAGACAACCACTTTGCCAAGGCATGTAAAGCGGCGGGTAATGTTGTAGTGGCGCGGAGCTTTTCTTTCAAGGAAATGCCGGAAAAAGATGAAAATGGTCAAGTCACCTATAATCCATACCATGTAGATTATGTGATTGAGCCTTATCAGAGCCTCCGTGACAGTGCAGTCAGCGGATATGCCAACACGACAGTGGATGCGGACGGTTACGTGCGCCAGGCGATGGCTTACATTGATTATGAGGGGGAGCGGGCATACAGCCTGTCCTCCCAGATATATAAAATATATCAGGAAAGTCAGGGGAAAGAGGTGTCTTTTCCGGTTACATATGGCAAAAGCAACCGATTTTATTTCACATATTCAGGGAAGCCGGGCGGTTACAGCGTAGTATCTATGGCAGATGTTTTGGACGGCAGTGTTGATGCTAACATTTTCCAGGGGGCGGTCGTGCTGGTAGGCGCTTATGCCGTAGGAATGCAGGACTCCTACACGCCGGCAATTTCACATAACAGCCAGATGTATGGGGTGGAAATCCATGCCAATATCATTGAGGCTCTGTTGGAGGGGAAGACACAGATACCGTTTTCTCCACTTGTCTATGCAATTGTAGCAGGAATATTGTGCGGATTGTTTTTCTTGGCGGCGCACAAGCTGGGGATGATGCCTTCTGGTATCATGCTGCTTGCATTGACCGTGCTTGATATTGTATTTGTCAAGATTATGTACCAGCGAGGCAGTATTGTGCCTGTGATACTGTTTCCGCTTGTGCTTGCGCTTATTTTTCTTGCACGGGTCATTCAGGGGTATCTTACAGAGATTATGCGCAGGCGGCGGGTAGTCAATGTGTTTAAACAGTATGTGGCTCCGCAGGTAGTCGATAAAATTAGCAAAGACAAGGATTTTGAACTGGTACTTGGCGGAGAAAACCGCCATGTTGCCGTACTGTTTGTGGATATCCGCGGCTTTACAACAATGTCGGAGAGTATGCAGCCCGAGGAGGTTGTGGAAATCTTAAATGAGTATTTAAGCCTTACGACCAGGTCTATTTTTGATAATGGCGGCACACTTGATAAGTTTGTGGGAGACGCTACAATGGCGGTGTTCAACGCGCCGTTTGAGCTGGACGATTATATTTTCCGTGCAGTCTGTACGGCTTGGGATATGAGGGCGGGCGCAGACGCGCTTGCAGATAAATTTGAGAAGCGTTTCGGTAAGAGCGTTGCTTTTGGCATCGGCGTCAACTGCGGAAATGCAGTCGTTGGCAATATCGGCTGTGAGTTCCGTATGGATTACACGGCAATTGGCGATACTGTCAACACGGCTGCGCGCTTGGAGAGTAACGCTAAACGGGGACAGATTTTGATTAGCGAGGATGTATACGAAGCGGTGAAAGACCGAATAAGCGTAACGCCGATTGGCGAGATTCCATTGAAAGGAAAGAGCAATGGAGTATTTGTATATCAGTTAGACGAGGTGAAAAAGTAAATGAGCAGAAGATACGTTATTCCTGACCGGGCGGATATGCAAGCGTCGATCCGTCTGGCAGAAGAATATGGATGTGCGTTTGAATATAATGATTTTTTTATACCGGAAGTCCTCGGTGACCGGGGGAGACAGGAAGAAATTATTGAGTTTTACGCCAAGTACCGCAGTGATTTTTCACAGGATACGATGCATGGGGCGTTCCTGGATGTAACGATTCATAGCAGCGATCCCTTAATCCGGGACGCGTCCATGCTGCGGCTGCGCCAATCCATGGAGATTGCCAGCCGTATGGGGCTTAGGGGCGTGGTTTTCCATACAGGGAGATTGGGGAGATTTCGTGCCGAGAACTATCTCAGGCTTTGGCATGAGGCGAACCTGCGTTTTTTCTCAGAGTTGGCGGAGGCTTACCCTAGGCAGCAGATTTATATGGAAAATATGTTTGATGAAGCCCCGGATGTAATGGCAGACTTGGCAGAGGCTATGAAAGGGGTGGAGAATTTCGGTATCTGCCTGGATTATGCGCATGCGGCGCTGACCGATTGCCCGCAGCAGGAGTGGGTGAGAGCGCTGGCGCCTTATATCAGGCATATGCATATAAATGACAATAATTGGAAAAATGACTTGCATCAGCCGGTAGGGCAGGGTAAGATTGACTGGAATGAATACAGCAGATTGATGGAGGAGTATGGTATAGAGACAAGCGTATTGGTGGAAGTGAGTGGCTGTGAAGGGCAGCGGATGTCGCTGGAATATATGGAGCAGCATAAGATATATCCCTTTCACCAGCAAAGATAAGGAGAGATTAGATGCGTCTGGAATATGAAGATTTTAAAAAAATATTAAATATTGGCATCAATCTGTCCACAGGCAGGGACAGGAATGAAATCCTGGCGTCTATTCTCGAGAGTGGGATGGAGGTCACTAATTGTGATGCCAGCACCTTATATCTATATGAGAATGATAAGCTGACATTTAAAATCATGAAGACGCTTTCTATGGGAATCAGCAGAGGCGTGGGCGGGGAAGCGATTGATATGCCGCCGGTTGCCATGAAAGAAGAAAATGTCTGCGCCTACACAGCGATTCACAGAGAGATTGTCAATATACCGGATGTCTATGACAGCGATCGCTTTGACTTTTCCGGCCCGAAACAGTACGATTCATTGACTGGTTACCATACGAAATCCCAGCTTGTCATTCCTTTGGAGAACAATGAAAATGAGTTAATAGGCGTGTTGCAGTTAATCAATGCCATGGATAAGGAAGGTAATGTCATACCTTTTGACAAGCAGTTTGATATAATTATCCGTTCCTTAGGTTCGATGGCGGCGATTGAGCTGACGAATCTTACATATATGGAGGAGTTAAAAGCGCAGCTCTATTCATTTGTAGAGGCGTTGACGACAGTTCTGGATGAACGTTCGCCCTATAATGCTTCCCATACGCGCAACGTTGCGAAATACTCGCAGATTTTAGCAGACTACATTTCTGAACTGCATCAAAAGGGACAGAGCGAAGAATTCTTTGATCAGAATAGAAAGGAGAAGTTATTGCTTGCAGCGCTTCTCCATGATATCGGTAAGATAGTGGTGCCGCTTGGAGTAATGGACAAGGCAACCCGCCTCGGCGATGAGCTTGCGAAGGTGGAAGAGCGGTTTGAACTGCTGGAATCTCTCTATGAAGTTGATATGCTTAGAGGCCGGATTACGGAGGAGGAATACAGGGAGCAAATCGCAGATTTAAAAGCAGACCTTGCCTTTATACATAAAATTGATGCGGTGGGGTATCTGGATAATGAAAGTTATGATCGAGTTAGCCGTATTTCTTTAAAGAAACATATAAAAGAAAATGGAAAAGTGACGAAATATATAACAGATAAGGAGAAAAATTGCTTGAGCATACGCCAGGGAACCCTGACGGTAGAAGAGCGGGAGGTAATGAAGAATCATGTAGTGGTGACGGAAAAGATTCTCAGCAAGGTTCGGTTTAATAAGAATTTTGCCATTGTGCCCAAGTGGGCGGCATCCCACCACGAATTTCTGAATGGAACCGGTTATCCAAAGCATTTGACTGCAAAGGAACTGGATTTGGAGACACGAATCCTGACTGTGGCTGATATCTATGATGCCCTGACGGCGATTCGCCCCTATAAAAATGCGATTCCAGACAATAAATCCATTACTATGCTGAGAAACATGGCAGAAGAAGGAAAGGTGGATGGCCAGATTGTCGAATGGCTTTCTGAGGCATTGAAAAAGGAGGTATGAGTAACATGAAAAAGAAATGGAAAGGATGGCTTTCTCTTTGCCTGGCATTTGTGCTAGGCCTTGCTATTGTACCCGCTGCGGTTAGTGCGGATGACGAGCTTGCAAATCTCAAGCTGTATACGGGTTCCGCGAGGGTGACGTCAAACATGTATGTGTCCGATGACACGGGAAAGTATGCAGAAGACGTCAATGAGAACTGTCCAATCGGTTACAAGAGAGACGGCTACAGGCTGTGGAGGCTGGATGAATCAAATTATACAGTCGCCAGTAGATGGGTAAGCGAGAATCAGGCGGAATGGCCTGCATATATGACAGGGTATTTTGCAGCCGAGAATATTATCCTGGCTCCGAATTGGGTGCCGGAATACGCAGCTGAACCCATAACAGCTGAGAATCCTACAGTAGTCATCGGCGATGGCAGTGCGCAGGATAGAGGGGATTTCTATTACCAATGGCTTCATGAGCGCAAGGCAGTGGACATTGGTAATTATCATGACGAGTCTGAGCAAATCAAAGTTTCTTCCAGTGTAAATGCTGTTTATAATAGTGAGAGCTGCAAATGGATAGCCGCAAGCGAGCAGTCCTATATGGAGTTGAGCCTTCCTTTGCAGAGAGGCGATGTGGTAGCAGTAAAGAATATAGACGGTGGAACGAATCCGCAGCAGTATTTTAGCGGCTATCTTAAAACACCGAACGGTTCCCATTATCTGGAGACGTTTGATCGCAATAACAATGTATTTTATGCAACTTCGCTGGCAAGCGGGGAGTGCATTCTTCATATGCAGAACAATCTGAATCCGAACAGCTTGCAGGTATCTGTCACCGTGAGCCGGTTTGAAGGGGAAGACGGGGAAGTAGGTAAGATGACATACAGTGGTGAGGATGGAACTTATTGCTGTAAGGTTAGTTACATTAAAGGCGGCAATACTATTTCGTTTTTTACAAACGCCGTTACAATTAAGAAAAATGAGCCTGGAGGAAACGAACCCGGAGGGAATGAGCCTGGAGGAAACGAGCCGGGCGGAAATGAACCCGGAGGGAATGAGCCTGGAGGAAACGAACCAGGTGGGAATGAGCCTGGAGGAAACGAGCCGGGCGGAAATGAACCCGGAGGGAATGAGCCGGGGGGCGATAAGACGCATGAGTATGCGATTAATAGCGCTGAGTCAAGGAACGGAACTTATGCTGCTAAGGTGAATGGAAAAGAAATAGAGAAGGCTGTGTCAGGGCAGACAGTTACGGTGGAGACTTATCCTTCAGCTGGATATAAAACCCAAGTTATTACTTATCGCAAGACAGACGATACAAATGGCGAGTTAATTACAGTACCGATGGGCGGCGATGGCAATGGGTGTTTTGTCATGCCTGAATACGATATTACCCTTGTAGTGAGTTTCCAGAAAGAATCTTCGGAGGAGACGCCGGTACAGCCTCCTAAGATGGAAATATCTTTAGACGGTACAGATTATAACTGGCAATCTTTTGCAGGCAAAGTTTCATTTGATTTGCTCTTTAACAAAGCGCAGCAATTTAATCTCAAAGCGTTGGATGCGCAGGGCGGCGCAGGAGAAATTGCAGTTAGCTATTATCTTGCAGATAAAGACCTTTTCTCACAGAATAGGAATTATACGCCTCAGGAGATTGAAGAGAAGATTGGCGGAAAATGGAAAAATGGCGCGTCCGCAGTGGCCTTGAAATCTGACGGAAGGTATGTCTTGTACGCAAAGGCAAGCGACAGCGCGGGCAACACCACATACGCGAACTCTCAGGGAATTGTCATTGATACCACAGCACCGACAATTTCTGGCGTTAAGGATGGACGCGATTATTATGGTACGGTGAAGTTTACAGTCAAGGACGATAATCTTGATACGGTAACCATTGATGGTAAAAAAGTAAAGTCCCAAAAGGGTCAATATGCGATTCAGCCGGATAATGCAGTACATAAGATTGTGGCTACAGATCTGGCGGGGAATAAAATTTCTTATAAAATAACAGTAAATGAGACCTGGGTGCGTGACGGGATTGAGAAAAATGGAGTTTATTCACTGAAAAAAGGAACGGCTTATAAACTGGGCAAAGGAAAATGGAAAGTCGTAGGAGACGGTACGATCTATAAAGGCGGAACTGTTATTTATGTACCTGACAGCGGTGACTATGATTTTCGGAAACAATAGGATAGGGGGATTATCATGCAGAAATCAAAAGGAATGAAGATAGCTGCACTCCTTTGCGGAGCAACTGTGGCTATTGCAGGAATTGCGCTGGCAGCAACTCATTTCATGAAAGGGCAGGAATTTTATCGCTCTATTCTAATTTATGAATTACAGGGAAGCGCAGACATTGAGCGTGAAGGCGCAGGAAACATCAAAGCCGCAGAAGACCTTTATTTGGAGTCTGGCGACAGGTTGACGGTAGCTGACGGTAGTTCTATGCGTCTGAAGCTGGATGATGATAAGTATGTGATGGTTGAGGAAAACAGTGTGCTTGCCATTGAAGCGGCTGGAAACGAGGCGGATTCCAAGACAAGGATTCAATTAGAACAGGGCGCTGTAACAAGCGAGATTCAGAATCCACTGAGTACGGATTCCACGTATGAGGTTAATTCGCCAAACTCGGTTATGGCTGTGCGTGGAACAATTTTCCGTGTTGAGGCGGAGACTGATGAAGACGAAGAAGTTTACACGAAAGTCTCTGTTTTTTCAGGTAAAGTTGCGATGGGGGCGCTGCGTGAAGACGGCTCTGTCGGGGAAGAGATTTTGATTAATGCTGGAGAAGAGGCAGATTGTACAGGCAGTGTTACCTCCGGTGCGTTTTTGTCAGAGCCCGCTGAAATTGATTATGAGATGCTTCCTTTGCAGGCTTTGAATTTCCTGTTGGAACTTTCACAGCGCAATGCGCCGATTACCGGAGTATCACAGGATGATTTGAGCGGACTGGTTGAGGAAGCACAATCCTGGGAGGAAGAAGATGCTGACGACGAGGATGACATGGACGATACAGACAGTGAAGACGATGCCGAAGATGTAGATGATGCAGAGTCTGCGGATGGGGACGATGGGGAAGACGCCTCAGAAGACACGGACAGCGAGAGCGACCGCTCATCATCGTCAGCGGGCGACAGTTATGGAAGTACAGGAACTTCCAGCGGAACGAGAACTCAGGGAAGCACAGCGTCAGGTAATAATCGGGGAACAACCCCGAGCAATCCAAATACAACACCAAATAATCCAGGCGCAACCCCGAGCAATCCGAATACAACACCGAATAGCCCGGGCAATCCGAATACAACACCAAGTAATCCAGGCACAACCCCAGGCAATCCGGAAACAACCCCGGGTAATCCAGGCACGACGCCGAGCGACGATCCGATAAATGTCAAACCCAAGGAGTATACAGTAAAGTTTATGTACGAGGGGGAGGTATTTGCGACACAGACGGTAAAGAGTGGCAAATGTGCTAAGAAGCCGATATTAAAGCCTGAAAAATCTGGCAAATGGGATTTTGATTTCTCGAAGAAAATTAAAAAAGATACCACAATTAAATGGAAATAAGACAAAGATTGGACTAGCCGAAAGGGGAGGGGTATGTTATAATATAGCATGAGGAGGAACCCAGCGAAGCTGGGAGGAGCCCTGATGCTTTGTATCGGGCAAATATGTTTGATCTACGAAAGGCACAGTTGGCAACAGGAGGAAAGTAAAATGGCTGTAGTAGAAGAATTGATCCGTACTGATAATAATGAGACACTTAGCTTTGGAAACTATAAGCTGAATTCTAAATCAAAGCTGGATAATTTTGAATTTGGCGGAGATCTGTATAAGGTCAAGACTTTTAAAGAGATTACCAAACTTGAGCGCAATGGTATGTTCGTATATGAATCCGTACCGGGAACCGCGGTGAGTCGGCTTATGGTGACAGATAACGGTGTAGCATTTCAGGTGGAAGGACCGGAGGATGCACAGATTACATTGGAATTGGAAGAGCAGACCGAATATAAGGTGCTGGTAGACAATGTAGATGCTGGGCAGATGAAAACAAATCTGGGAGGGAAACTGAGCCTCTCCGTGGAATTAAGTGAAGACAATCCAGTCGCAGTCAAGATAGAGAAAATCGGATAAGTGACAATATGAAGTCGATTCAAGGGTATCCCAAGAGCCGGGAACAGGCAGGCTTGCGGGATATCCTTTTCTCATTCTATGGGAAAGCCCCTATCATGCGAAAGCGTGAGAGGGATTCCTTTAAAATGAAATATCTTCTTACGATATGAGATTTCATGTAGTTTTGGAAAGGAGTAATTATGGCAAAGGGCAAAAAAGTAAACGTGTATTTTTGCCAATCCTGTGGATACGAATCCTCAAAGTGGATGGGGCAATGCCCAGGCTGTCGCGAATGGAATACATTTGTGGAAGAGGTTGTAGAAAAAAAGGCTGCGGGAAAGGTGAGAAGTGTTGCTGGCGGCAACGAAGAGTTAAAACCTACTAAAATTTCAGAAATTGATATGCAGGCGAAGGAACGGTTACAGACAGGATTTCGGGAGCTGGATCGTGTGCTTGGCGGTGGGATTGTTCCCGGCTCTCTTGTATTGGTGGGCGGAGATCCGGGAATCGGCAAATCGACGTTGCTCTTGCAGGTGTGTCGGAATTTGGCGGAGACAAAAGAGATTTTATACATTTCCGGAGAAGAATCGTTGCAGCAAATCAAGATGAGGGCACAGCGTATCGGGCAGTTTTCAGATCATTTGCAATTGTTCTGCGATACCAGCTTAGAGCGTATTGAACAGGTCATTGAGCGTGGGAAGCCGCAGATTGTGGTAATTGACTCCATTCAAACTATGTACAGTGAGGAGGTGGGCTCGGCGCCGGGAAGCGTGTCTCAGGTGAGGGAGACGACAGCGCGTCTGTTGCAGATCGCCAAGGGTACAGATATAACCGTTTTCATTGTGGGACATGTGACAAAGGAAGGCGTGGTAGCAGGTCCAAGAGTTCTGGAGCATATGGTAGATACGGTTCTTTATTTTGAGGGAGACCGTCATGCTTCCTACCGGATTTTGCGGGGAGTGAAAAACCGTTTCGGTTCCACCAATGAGATTGGCGTATTTGAAATGCAGGAGGCCGGGCTTTTGGAGGTGGAAAATCCTTCTGAGTTTATGCTCAACGGAAAGCCGCGGGGAGCTTCGGGTTCTATCGTTGCCTGCTCTATGGAAGGGACGCGGCCGATTCTTGTGGAAATCCAGGCGCTTGTTTGTCACAGTAATTTCGGAATACCGAGAAGGACGGCCGCGGGTACAGATTTAAACAGGGTCAACCTCTTGATGGCGGTACTGGAAAAGAGAGGAGGGCTGTCTTTGTCAGGCAGTGACGCTTATGTCAATATTGCCGGGGGAATCCGTATGCATGAGCCGGCGATTGATTTGGGAATCGTCATGGCGCTCGCCTCCAGCTATAAAGATCATGCGATTGATGAGAAAATGATCTGCTTTGGCGAAGTGGGGTTGAGCGGGGAGGTACGTGCAGTAAATATGGCGCAGCAGCGTGTTTCTGAGGCGAAAAAGCTGGGGTTTACTTCCTGCGTTTTGCCGAAGGTCAGTATTCCAGGACTGACAGATGTGAAAGGAATTAAGGTGATTGGTGTAGACAATATTCGTGAAGCGATCGGATGGATGATTGGCTGAAGGCATAATCATGGAATTGGCACTAATCGAATAGTAGGAAAGATTTTATTATTGAAAATATTTAGACATGGAGGAAAGAAGATGGACAGAAAAGAGATTTTTGCAAAAGTAGATCATACCTTGCTGGCACAGACAGCGACCTGGGAGGAAATCAGACAGATTTGTGACGACGCGGTGACCTTTGCTACGGCATCCGTGTGCATTCCACCCGCCTATGTAAAGCGCGCAGCAGAGTATCTTGCAGGGAAAGTGAAAGTCTGTACGGTGATCGGTTTCCCCAATGGTTATCATACGACAGCCGCAAAAGAATTTGAGGCCATGGACGCTATTGCAAATGGAGCTGACGAAATTGATATGGTAATCAATTTAGGCTGGGTCAAAGAGAGACAGTTTGTTAATATTGAGAAGGAAATAAGTCTATTAAAGAACGTGTGTGGAGATAAAATTTTAAAAGTCATCATTGAGACTTGTTTGTTGACAGAGGAAGAAAAGATTAAGATGTGTGAAATCGTGACGAGTGCAGGTGCAGACTTTATCAAGACCTCCACGGGATTTTCCACGTCTGGGGCCACGTTTGCGGATATAAAGCTTTTTGCAGACCATGTGGGAAAAGATGTGAAGATAAAAGCTGCGGGGGGAATTGCTGGTTTTGACGATGCTGAAGAATTTATCCGCCTGGGGGCGGACCGGCTGGGAACCAGCCGGCTTGTAACAATGGCGAAGAGTGAGTAAAGGGCTTGTTTTATTTTTTGTATAGCGCACGTATGGCATTGAGTACGCATAGCATGGCAACTCCGCTGTCTGCAAAGACGGCCATCCACATGGATGCGTGACCGGTCAGTCCGAGTGCCATGACGAGAGCTTTGACGGCCAGCGCAAATATAACATTTTGCCAAGCAATGCGTGTAGTCACCTTTGCAATGGAGATGGATTGAGGGACGGCCTGCATATTGGAAGTCATAAACACAACGTCTGCGGCTTCGATGGCAGCGTCAGCGCCGCTGCCCATAGCTGCGCCGACATCTGCTCCAGCAAGTACTGGGGCATCGTTGATACCATCGCCAACAAACATAACAGAACCATTTTTGCTGCGGATCTGTTGGAGTTTGGACAGCTTTTCTTCCGGCAGCAAGCGGGCATGAACTTCGTCAATACCAGTTTCTTTTGCTACCGCCTGGGCGCTTTTGGCAGAATCGCCTGTCAACATGACAGTTCTGATATTGAGACGCTTTAAGGAAATTATCGCGTTTGCAGACTCAGGTTTGAGCGTGTCAGAAATAAGCAAATATCCGGCAAAATTGCCATTTACAGCCATAAGAACCTGCGTTCCGTAGGATGACTGTATGTTTTCAGGAACATCTACCTCAAATTTTTTCATCAGCTTATAGTTGCCCGCAAGCACTGTTCCCGCAGAGAGCTCTGCCTGGATGCCGTGCCCGGCAATTTCATTTAATTCAAGAGGGGATTCAAGCGTGAGCGCTTGCTTTTTTGCTGCCATAGTTATGCTGGCGGCAATGGGGTGGGTGGAAAACTGTTCGCAGCTCGCACATAATGTTAGTAATTCTTGTTGGCTGTAGTTGACGGCATTGTCCGCAGGTACGATTTGCTGAACGGTAAAGTCCCCTTTTGTGATGGTTCCGGTTTTATCCATAACAACAGTAGTGACGCCTTTTAACGCCTCAATGGAAACACCGCCTTTAAATAGAATTCCTTTCTTGGAGCCTGCGCCGATGCCCGAGAAAAAGGCAAGCGGTACGCTGAGTACTAAAGCGCAGGGACAGCTGATAACAAGAAAGGTTAAGGCTGTATAAATCCAATGCTCCCAGTTACCGGTAAACAGAGAAGGAAGAATGGCGGTGGCAAGCGCTACTGCCACAACAAAGGGTGTATATATTCTGGAAAATCTTGTGATAAAACGGTCAATTTTGGGTTTGCTTGCGGCGGCGTTCTCAACGGAGTCAAGGATTCTTGTCACCATAGAATTTTCCAGTGTTTTTTGTACACGGATTTTTAATTGGCCGGAAGTGTTGATGCAGCCAGAGGTTACAATGTCGCCGGAAGCGGCTTTCACTGGAACGGGTTCCCCTGTGATGGGTGAGGTGTCCAGTCTGCTTTCCCCCTCTATAATAATACCGTCCAGAGGAATGCGGTCGCCGGGACGGACAAGTAAAATATCGTCCAACTGCGCATTCTCTGCGGGGATAACTTTTATAGAATCCTTTACCAGGAGGTTTACGACATCTGGACGTAAATCAACGGCGTCCATTATCTGAGACCGGCTACGGGAGACAGCAACTTCCTCAAAATATTCGCCAATTCGGTAAAACAGCATAACGCCTACAGCTTCGGCAAAATCTCCGATAGCAAAGGCTCCCAAAGTTGCAAGGCTCATTAAAAAGTTTTCATCAAAAATTTGGCCTTTGACGAGATTTTTAAGAGCGGTAAACACAATCCGTCCTCCGAGGATTACGTAAGCTATGAGGAAAGCGGTTGAAGCAATCCAAGGACTTCCGAGAGCTGCTTGTTCTAACACTTCTCCAAAAGCAAAGAGCAACGCTCCAGTAATAATAGAAATAAGATCCGCTTTCTGTTCATTTAGCCAGTGCTTTTTGTCGGCATGTTCGTGGTTTTGCAGAGCCTTTTTTCCTTTTTGACCGCTTAGTTGTTTTCTCACAGTCACTTCTGATTCAATGGAAGAGCAGATTTCCTGAAATTTAGTAATAAGTTGGTCTTCTTTTTGGGCGGCTTTTGGCGTTACGAAAACGCGCAGCTGTTTCGTGGCGAATGTAAGAGTAGCAGCATTTACCTCTGGCAGCTCATTGATGCGGCTTTCCATTTTGGCAGCGCAGTTGGCGCATCCTAAGTTTTCCACAATATAAATTAATTTTACACCATCAGCTTTAAATGCATCTGGACGGTACAAATGTTCCTGCTCGTGATTATGTTCGTGGTTGTGTTCATGATTGTGTTCATGATTATGTTCGTGGTTGTGTTCATGTTTATGTTGATGTCCGCAGCAACAGCTTTCCTCATGCTTTTTGTTTTCTATTTCGTTCATAGATCCTCCTTATAATAATTAAATGATTAAAATTATTTTCAGTTTCCTCATTTTTTGTAAAAACCTATATTTCAGTTCCAAAAGGTCTTGCCGCCTTTGGCAGCATAGACATCTTACGGGGGAAGTGTCTGGAAGGCTAGCTTCCCAGAGTGATTTTTGTGCATGCTGTCTTTGCCGCTAGAGCGGCAAGACCTTTTGAACGAGTAAATATATTAGAGCGACAGCCCCCTTTTGGTACTATGCATATACAAAATGGGGAAACCAAATTAAAATTATGAAATAAAGCATGTGTTCCTTATCATTTCAAGAAAAATAAATTTTACACATGAATAAATGTTCATATGAATATTAAATCATATTTATGAAAAGATGTCAACAGATAATTACAAAAAAATTGTAAAATGAAACAAGAGCAATACAGCATATAATTAATGAAGGTGCCCGATTTGCTCAGTGCGAGTAGTATTTGCCAGGCAAAGCAGAAGATTTGGATAGAGGCAAATCAATGGTGTGATCTGAAATTAAAAAAAGTTTATTTTTTTGTAATTTTTTGTTGACAAGGGAAAATAAACATGATATTATAATGTT
>Ga0137308_101028_pt1 | contig 32994 bp, 28 predicted proteins | sample Inofrocosms_June_FD_97181 | JGI IMG/M metagenome (GOLD analysis project Ga0137308, IMG submission 97181) | Mouse cecal microbial communities from Vienna, Austria - N-Acetylneuraminic and N-Acetylglucosamine D2O microcosms_June | ecosystem: Host-associated > Mammals > Digestive system > Large...
AAACTGGACCCGATGCTGCTCCATGCTGTCAGGTATACGGCGCGGCAGTTTGTGGGGCGGGTTATGGAGAATTTTCCGTCTATGGAAGACTATGAACTGAAGGAAGAAAATATTCTTTCCTATGAGCAGTTCCAGAAAGTGGTACAGCGGGAGAAGCTGCAGGTTAGTTTGCTGTTTAATACAGGCGGTGCCGGATATTTTGCATATTGTGTCATTGCGCCCCATCTTCTTGAGAGCGGCATGGGAACACCCATCGAATCCAGGAACGCCATGGCAGAGGTGGAAGATTATCTGAAGAAACGGAATGTGCAGGAGGCAAAGGAAGAGAAAGACCATAAACCTAAAGTGCTTATCGTGGATGACTCCAAGACAATACGATATGTTATGAGGGATCTTCTGATGAAGGATTATGAGATCATGCTGGCGGAATCCGGCGTGGCGGCGATCCGGGCGGTCACTTTAAACCGGCCGGATCTGGTTCTGCTGGATTATGAGATGCCTGTCTGCGACGGAGCGCAGACGCTGCAGATGTTCCGTTCGGAAAAATCCTTTGACGACCTGCCGGTTATCTTTCTGACAGGAAAGGCAGATCCGGAGAGCGTAAAAAAGGTAATGAGTTTAAAACCGGCGGGTTATCTGCTGAAATTTTTAAAACCGGAGGAAATCAAAAAAGAGATCGACGGTTTTTTTGAGAAGAAAAAAAGCGGATAAACAGGCGTAAAATAACAGCGGGAGCGGCCATCTGCGGCCGGATCTGCCGGAGATTCAGGAGGATTTTGGCGGTGATCATCTCATCCTTGGCGGTTGTACTGATTCGTTTTCCGGCTGCCGGATATTGCCGGAACCTGTCTTATGCAGAGCGGGAAGATCAAAGGCGGAAAGAGGAGCATTACAGAGATGCTTCCCGGTACTGGCCGGGGATTCGGGGCACGGTGCGCACCACCGTGCCTTTTTGAAAGGATATATATGGAAAAAACGGCATGACATGCAGCAGATATACTGCGGTAACAGTGAACGGGAAGGCGGCGCGGATATCACAACGGTACTGTTCGATGAGCGGGCGGTAATGTTCCGCAATGACAGCAGAGGGATCGCCCTGAATTATGAGACGGTGCAGGAGGCATTGTGCTGCATTCGTCCTGCGGAGACGGGGGCTGCGCCTGCGGGAAGTGAACGGAAGAAAAAGATCAAAACAGATTATCAGAAAAAAGGAAAGAGAAAGAGCGATGCGAAGGGAAAACTCTTTGGAAGGGCAGGATATCAGGGTGATCCGGAGCGACCGTAAGACTGTCTCGCTTCAGATCGATAAAGACCTGAAAGTCACAGTGAGGGCGCCGTATCGGATGTCCGACGCCGCTGTCCGGAAATTTATAGAAGAAAAATCCGATTGGATCGAAAAGCATATGCGGAAGATGCAGGAGAGACGGGAGGAATACGAAGCGGAGCCCGGTGAACTCCTTACGGTGGAGGAACTCCGGGAACTGGCACGGAAAGCGGCAGAATACATCCCGGGGAGAGTTGCCTGTTATGCGCCGCTGATCGGGGTAAGCTACGGCAGGATCACGATCCGGAACCAGAGATCCCGCTGGGGGAGCTGCAGCAGCAGGGGAAATTTAAATTTTAACTGCCTGCTGATGCTGGCACCGCCGGAGATCATAGATTATGTAATAGTGCACGAACTTTGCCACAGGCGGGAAATGAATCACTCCCCGCTTTTTTGGCAGGAAGTGGAAAGAGTGCTGCCGGATTATAAGAGGCGCCGGAAATGGCTGAAGGACAACGGAGAAAGGATCATGCGGCGGATGCCGGCAGACTGAAGAGACAAAATTTTTCCAATGTACCCTAAAGTCTTTTGGGAAACATCCGATACATTAAGTATAAAACGTGTTATCGAACAAAAAATTACAGGTGAGCACGGAAGCTGATCCAGAGAGGGGGAACCTGTTTATGAAAATTAATCCTTATATGCAAGTACAGCAGACGTACAACCCGAAAAAGGTGGGGAGTACGAAAAAAGCAGAAAACATCGGACGACTGGATGATGTTGTGATCTCCAGTATCGGCAGAGAATACCAGGTGGCAAAACAGGCGGTAGCCGGCGCACCGGACATCAGAACGGATATAACGGAGCCGATCAGAGCAGCTGTGAGTAGCGGGACTTATGAAGTGAGCGGAGAAAAATTTGCCGATAAGTTAATGAAAGCAGCAGGAGAAATTTAAGAAATGAGGTAATTGCCGGTGGCAAGCTTGATTGAAAATTTAATGGATACATTAAATCGGGAAAGCGATGAATATGAGACACTGGTGGAGTTATCCATGAAAAAGACCCCTGTGGTCATTAAAGGGGATCTGGAGGCGCTGCAGGCGATCACGGACGAAGAGCAGCTTGCAGCGGCGAGAATAAGCCGTCTCGAAAAAGAACGGCACAAAGTGATGAAAGAAATAGCGGGCGTACTTAACACGGATGTTGAGGCACTGAAGCTGGCGGATATGATCCAGGTCCTTGAGCGCAGGCCGGTGGAAAAGAAAATGATGGAGGATTGTCAGGAACGGCTGAAAACGGTGGTGCACCGTATGAAGCAGATCAATGAGCACAATCTGGAGCTGATCGAAAAAGCGCTTGAGATGGCACAATTTGAACTGAATCTCTATCAGTCGATGAAATCCGCACCCGAGACGGCGAACTATAACAAAGCCGCGTATAACGACGGATCTGTTATAGGAACCTCCAGGGGAACATTTGATGCAAAACAATAACATTTGAGGTGAGAGTATGTCATTATTCAGTGGATTATACGTTGGAACAACGGCGCTTCGTGTCGCTTCCGACGCTTTAAATACAACAGCACACAACTTATCTAATGCGGATACTCTGGGCTATACAAGGCAGCAGGTATCACAATCTTCACGGCACTATAATATTCTTGCGGGCGCAACGGTGAGCACATCAGCCAAAGAAATCGGTATGGGTGTCCGTTACGCGGAAACAAGACAGGTCAGAGATGTTTTCCTTGATCAGGTATATAGAAGGGAATCCGGCAGGAGCGCTTATTATGAAGTATCCTATGAAGCGCTGGTCCATGTGCAGAATCTGCTTGGCGAGAGCGGGGAAAGAAACTTTTCAGAAGCGATCTCCGATTACTGGGAGACCATACAGGAACTGGCAATCGATCCCAGCAACGCTGTAACGCAGGGACTCTTCGTATCCAAAGCGCAGACATTGATCGAACGAGCGACGAATGTCTATAAGAGTCTGGTGGATTATCAGAATAACCTGAATAACGAAGTGGAAAAGCATGTGAAGAAGCTGAACGATTACGCAAAGCGCGTCGTAGAGCTGAACAGGGAGATCGCCAAGATAGAGGGGGGCGGTGTGGAGCACCCCAATGATCTGAGGGATGCGAGAAACTATATTCTGGATCAGATGGCGGAGCTGTGTAATATCTCCTATTCGGAGGATGCTAACGGCTATGTATCGATTCAGATAGAAGGCGTTGATTTTGTAAAGGGCAATATTCATTATGAGATGATGATGAGCGAGAATGAATACGGATATTCTATCCCGTTCTGGCCCCATATTATAGAGAGCACCGTAAATGCGGACGGAGAACGGGTATATTCTCCGGAGGAAGTGGCAAAGGGCCAGGTGTTTAATCTGGAGAGAGAGATCTCCAGCGCCGCCAATACGGATATAGGCAAACTAAAAGGCATTCTGCTTGCAAGAGGAGACCATCCTGCAGACTGCAGCGAGATGACGGATGCGGAAGAATATGATAAGAAGATAGCCCCGTCCATTATCATGAATGTGGAGGCGGAGTTTGACAGACTGATCAACGGCATTGTGACAACAGTGAATAAGATACTGGGGGATGCCGGATATACAGACGGTACGGATGCTACGGATAATCTGCTGTTTGTACGGATCAATACGGAGGGAATGAATGCTGCGGAAGGCTGGCATATCGGCAATATAGCGGTAAACAGTAAATTCCTGCAGGAGCCGGCGCTTCTGAATTTCGTGAAGCCTGATGATGAGGTGGATCAGGAGACGGCGGATAAATTGAAGGAAGCTTTTGAAAAAGAGATTTATACGCTGAATCCCAATTCGGAGAAGCGAACCAATTTTGCCAATTTTTACAACGATCTGGTATTTCAGGTGGCTAATACCGGCGAAGTAAATAAGCTGCTTTATGAATATCAGCTTGATACACAGGAGGAAACAAGCTTCGCAAGAGAACAGGTACTCGGCGTTTCCTCAGACGAAGAATTACAGTTTATGATCAGGTTCCAGAATGCCTATAACGTGGCAAGCCGGTACATCTCGACGCTGAACAGTATGCTGGAGAGTATGCTGAATCAGTTCGGAGCATAATATTTAGACACAACCACAGAAGATTCTGCGGAACTGGAATAGGAGAGAAAGATGGCATCAACTTTTGCAGGGCTTATGATAGCAGGCTCAGGACTCAGAGCGGCGAACGCAGCAATAAATACGTCGGCAAACAATGTATCCAACGCGGATACGACTGGCTACAGCCGGCAGAAAGTCGTACAGGAAGCAGCAGATCCCTTGCGTGTTTTCGCAAGTTACGGCTGCGCCGGAGCCGGCGTAAAGACGCTGGCGATCGAGAGGATCAGGGACGAATTTTATGATATAAAATACCGTGAGAATGAAACAAGTTACGGGGAATACAGCACAAAGAATTATTATATGCAGCTGATCCAGAAATATTTTGACGATGATGAGGTGACGGGTTTTGTCACTATATTTAAAAATATGCAGGCATGCGGGACGCAGGAAGTCCTGAAGAACCCGGGAGATGCGACTTCAAAGACAAACTTTATCGGGACGGTGGAGAAGCTTGTGGAATACTTCAATACGTCGGCTAAAAATCTGGAGAAGCTTCAGAAAGATGTCAATGACGAAGTTAAAGTGCGGGTGGAGAAGATCAATGCCATATCAAAGGAGATTCAGACACTGAACAAACAGATCAATGTCATTGAACTTTCCGGCAGCAAAGCCAATGAACTGCGTGACAAAAGGGATCTGCTCGTAGATCAGCTGTCCGAGATCGTAGATGTGGAGGTATCGGAATCGCCGATCTATGATTCAAATGATCCGGACAGGGAAACCGGAGGACACCGTTATATCGTAAAGATTGCCGGAGGCCAGACGCTGGTGGATAATAACGTCAGAAATGAACTGGAATGCCGGGCGAGGGAAGCAAATAACAAGGTCAATCAGAGCGACGTTGCAGGCTTATACGATATTTACTGGGTGGGCGGCGATATGTTCAATACCGCAAATTCCATGATGGGCGGAGCACTGGCTGGGCTTTTGCAGCTCAGAGACGGTAATAACGGAGAGAATTTCTACGGAACGGTGGAAAAAGGCGGGCTTGGAACTACGACGGTGGGCACAGAGGTGCGCCAAACCGTTAAGATCGGCGTGACTGCGGAATATCTGAAGGATCTGAATAAATCCAATCTGGCAGAGAGCGGCACGGTCAATATCGGAAACAGACTTTACAAATATGACAGCTGGTCTTTTGAAAGAGATGAGAACGGAAACTGCAGCTATACGCTGACGCTGGCGAAGGATGAGCAGATTGACATTAATATAGACGGCAAGTTTGCATCTGTGGGAGACAGTATTGATTATCAGGGCGTTCCCTACTACATGGAGCAGATGAACGAATGGCTGAGGCTCTTTTCCCAGGCGATAAATTCCATTCTGGAAAACGGCTATACGGACGACGGGAAGCCGGGCTGCCCGATGTTCACATCGGATTATCCGGACAGCACGGAGGGGCTGTTTAACAGCGAATATACTTACGTGGATGGAGGCGGCAATACGCAGACATCAAACAGCAGGGATTTGTTTTCCGGAAATATCGATCCGACTAAAAAATATGTGGTATCCTGTCAGGATGACAGCTATCTGCGGATGACGGCGAAAAACTTTGCGATATTGGATGCACTCAAAAAGAACCCGGAATTGCTGGGGGTTAAGGGAGATATAGCTCCGGACGGCGAATCGGCTTCGGACGGTGAATCCCAGTATGCCAATATGAAGCTGGTTCTCGATACGATGGCCGATGAGAAGAAACTCAGTTTCCGCGGGGCGAGTGCGGGAGAATTTCTGACCTGTGTGCTGGGGGATATTACGCTGGCGGCGGGAAGCGCGCAGACTTTTGAGGAAAATCATGCAGGCCTGCAGACAATGCTGAATAACCAGAGGCTTTCAATCTCCGGTGTGGACGAAGACGAGGAAGCGCTTGCCGTAGTGCATCTGCAGGACAGCTATACGCTTGCATGTAAGATGATATCCACTTTTTCGGAGATTTATGACAGGCTGATTCTGGAAACCGGAGTATGATGAAACACTTATCACAGAAAGGTAAAAGGTATTTAGATGCGGATCACAAATAAAATTATACAGAATAATTCACTTTCCAACATCAATCTGGCAAAGGTGGCAGAGGATAACAAGGCAAGTCAGGTTTCTTCCGGAAAGAAGATCGTGCGGCCATCGGATGACCCGATCGTGGCGATCAGATCGCTGCGCCTTCGCAGCAGCGTGGTGGAACTCACCCAGTACTATACCCGTAATGCCAAAGATGCGGAGGCATGGATGAAGACGACGGATGACGCGCTGCAACAGGTGGCGGATGTTATTACGGATATGATCAAGCAGTATGATAAAGGTGCAAACGAGTATCTGACCAGCAGTGACAGAAATATTATCTTAGAGCAGTTAAAGGCGCTGCAGGGCGAAGTGTATGCAACCGGGGATGCAGATTATGCGGGGCGTTATATCTTTACGGGTTACCGCACGGAAAGTTCCCTGATGTTTAAGGAAGATACGGATAAGGTCTATCAGATTACGGAACAGTTTACGGCTTCGGATCTGAAGACGAATATGTATGTGAATACAAGCTATCAGGATGCCGCAGGGAACTGGCATGATCTGGCAAATCTGCAGGAAGGGACACAGACGGATTATGCGGATGTCGAAGAAAAGCTGATTGATAAGTCGGAATACCATCGTCTCAGACTGTCTTATAAAGACTGTGAAGAAGGAGTAATACCGGCGCTCGAATATATGGATAAGAACGGAAAGACCGTAAGGATCGACAAAAACGGAAAGACGGAGGACGGAGTTGCCGTAGCCGGTGCAGGTGGTATTACAGAAGCGAAATCCACGGATGTGCCGAGCCCTTATATGAATGTAGGGGATGATGATGTGATTTATCTTTCGGATACGGGGGAACTTTTGCTTGGGAAGAATGTTTATAAAGAACTTTCCGGCCTGGTGGATGATCCTCTGACCAACAGCGTAAATGAGGGTGAGATCAGGGTGACCTATCAGAAATCCGACTTTAAAGAGGGAGATCTGAAGCCGGAACACTATTTCTACTGTGTGGCGTCGGGGGATGACGGAAAACTCGGCATTACACCCGATAATCCAAAGCCGGCGGCAGGATCGCCGGAGGCTGCCGAGGCGGCGGACAATATCGTATATAACCCGACGTATCTGACGAATAATGCGGCGCGTCAGGTGATAGAATATGATGTGGGATATAACCAGCGCATACAGGTTAATACGATAGCGGAGGAAGCCTTCAATCCTTCCGTTACGAGGGAAGTGGACGATATGATACAGGCGTTGGAGCGGCTTCAGAAGATCGAGGGCATAACAACGACGCTGAAAGGTATGCTGGATAAAGAAAGCGATCCGGCGAAGCAGAAGGTGATTCAGGATCAGTTGGATGCGGCAAATAAGGCTTTCACCTACGAAAAGGAAGTGGTGCAGAAGAAGTTTTCCAGCGGGCTCACCGTGATGCAGGGCTTTTTGAATGAGGTAAACGTGGCAGTGACAGGCTGCGGCGCAAGGGGCAGCAGGCTGGATCTTGTGAGCAACAGGCTTTCTTCCCAGAAATCGACATTTGAGATACTGAAATCCGAAAATGAGGATGTGGATCTTTCGGAGGCGGTAGTGCAGCTTACCAGTGCGGAGAATACTTACGAAGCGGCACTGAAGGCGACAGGAAAGGTCATGCAGGTAAATCTGATGGATTTCATTTAAATACGGCAAAGGAGAGGGCTATGGTGATAAAAACCAAAGTGTTCGGGGAGATTGAGATCGATGATTCAAAGATCATTACGTTCGGCAGCGGCATTATCGGGTTCCCGGATCTGAAAAAGTTTACACTGCTCTATGATGCGGAAAAGACGGGAGGCATAAAGTGGCTGCAGTCTTTAGATGAACCTGCATTTGCCATGCCGGTCATGGACCCGCTTTATGTAAAAGAAAGCTATAATCCGGTGGTGGAGGATGAACTGTTAAAACCTTTAGGCAACCTTAACCCGGATGAGATACTGGTGCTTGTGACAGTGACAGTGCCGAAGGATCTGACGCAGATGAGTGTCAATCTGCAGGCGCCGATTATAGTCAATGCAGAGAATAAAACGGGCTGTCAGATTATTGTGGACGGTGAAAAGGATGAATTTCCGGTGAAGTTCATGATCTATGATATTCTGCAGAAAAAGAAAGAAAGGGCGGGTGAATAGGATGCTGGCATTATCCAGAAAGAAAAACGAAGCCCTTGTCATTAACAATGATATTGAGATCACTGTCCTTGATATCAGGGGCGATCAGGTGAAGATCGGCATTTCGGCACCGAAAGAAGTGCCTGTATACAGAAAAGAGGTATATCTCCAGATTCAGGAAGCCAACAAGGAAGCGATGAACGCAGATAATCTGGAGGCGCTGAAAGATTTGTTTTAGATGATGATCGGTAAAAGTCAGAAGGAGCTGCTTTATACAAAAAAGCGGCTTTTTTTGAGGAAAATTTTATGGGCAGACTAAAGATTTCCGTTAATTATCCGATATACAGGATAAAGAAATCTATCAATATTTCACACGGAGGTGATCAAAGTGGCAGCAATAGAACCATTAGGAAGTATCATGACAGTGCAGGCACAGCCCCTGCAGCAGAATGTAACACAGAAAACAGAAACGGTCAGCACGGATGCGAACCCAACAGAAACTCAGGTAAACAATATTGATCCTACCACAGTATCGGTGGCGGCGGCTACGGATACGTCGGAGAATAACAGTGAGAATACCGACAGCGATCAGAAGGAAAGTATTGACTATGCTGAGATGACAAAGCAGCAGAGCGATAAGATCAAAAAAGCCGTAGAGCAGTTTAACAAGAATCTGAGCCACTCTTCAGCAATATTTGGTATCCATGAAGCGACTAACAGAGTGACGATCAAGATCGTTGACAAAGATACCAAAGAAGTGATCAAGGAAGTTCCGCCGGAGGAAACTCTTGATATGATCGCTAAGGTATGGGAGATAGCGGGCATTTTAGTCGATAAGAAATTATAAAAGCAGAACTCAAGCGGAGGTAGAACTACTATGACTATCAGAATTACCGGTATGAATTCCGGTCTCGATACGGAAGCCATTATCAGCGAACTGGCGAGCGCCCGTTCCATAAAAGTGCAGAAGATTGAGAAAAATCAGACAAAACTGAGTTGGAAAATTGACGCATGGAAAGAATTGAATACAAAGATCTATTCCCTGTATTCGGATGTAATCAGCGATATGCGTTATGACTATGCATACGCCAAGAAAACGACCAAAGTTTCCAACGCTGATGCGGTTACCGTGATGACGGCCGGTGATGCGATGAACGGAGTGCAGTCTCTGAAGATAAATCAGATAGCTAAGACAGGTTATCTGACGGGCGGTAAGCTTGACGCTTCTTCGGGTGACAAGCTGGTTGCCAATATGCCGGGACTCGAATGGCTGAAAGATTCAAGCGAGTCTGTTACATTTAAAGTAAGATTCAATGGTGAGGATAAACATATCACATTGAACGGCTATGATACGTTGAACGGTGTGGCTAAGAAATTTGAGGAAGCAGGCCTCAATGCAAAGTATGATGAAGCCTCAAAGCGTTTCTTCATTACTTCCAAAGAAACCGGTAAGGATGCCGATTTTACGATATCCCATGCCGAACTGCGGGAAGTACCGGACCTCAGGGTACCGGAAGTAAGTGCACCCGGAGAGACGATATCCGAGGAGAAACTCGCGGAGATAGAGAGGGCAAACGCAGAGAGAGACAGGATTATTGCGGCAAATAACAAAATTATTGAAGCAAATAAAAATCTGGGGCTGCAGCTGGTGCCGGATGAGGAAAAGATTGAATTCAGCGATTCCCAAGAGGAAATAGATCGCAAAAACAAGGCGAATGCCAACAGGCTGGCGATCATTGCGGCGAACAACAAAAAGATAGCCGCGGATACAGACGGGAAAATAAACGCATTTAATGAAAAATCCAAAGATGATTTCGCTAATACATTAAAATCTCTCGGACTGATGACGGAGAAGATGGCGTCAGAGGGCGGATATAACGTGACATTCACGGAAGAAGAAAAAAAAGCAGGTAAAGTTGCGGGCAAGATTGACGGCGAGGATGCGGAGATCGAATTAAACGGTGCCATATTTACGTCGAATACGAATAATTTTGAGATAAACGGCCTGACACTGACAGTCCATAAAGCGACGGACGAAGTGATAACCCTGACCACGGAGCAGGATACCAGCGGCATCTACGACACGATCAAGAACTTCATCAAGAAGTACAGCGAACTGATCAACGAGATGGATAAACTCTACAATGCGGAGAGCGCTTCCAAGTATGAACCGCTTACGAAAGAAGAGAAAGAGGCGCTGTCCGATACGGAAGTGGAAGAGTGGGAGAAGAAGATCAAAGAGTCCCTGCTCAGGCGTGATACGACTTTGTCGAGTGTGTCTTCCGCGTTAAAGACGGTGATGATGCAGACCCATATACCGGGGAAGGAAGGTTTCAATGACGGAAAGGATATATATCTTTCTGCATTTGGAATCGAGACACTCGGATATTTCAAGGCGAAAGACAACGAAAAGAACGCCTACCATATCAACGGTGATCCGGATGATACGGATGTCAAGAATTATGAGGATAAACTGAAAAAAGCTATTGCCACAGATCCGGATACTGTGGTAGAATTCTTTAAAGAGTTGGCAACTAATATGTATAATACTCTGGAAGAAAAAATGGAAAAGACTGATTACAGCAGTCGTTATACTGTATACAATGATATACAGATGGCTTCCGAACTGAAAGAGTATGACAGCAAAATTGCCACAGAACAGAAAAAATTAAATGACTACATAGACAGATGGTATGAGAAGTTCTCCCAGATGGAAGTGGCATTAGGCAAGCTGAATTCCAAAGAGAGTTCCATTTCCAGCCTGTTCGGCTGATCTGTCGGCGTAAGCTTTTCGGGTTTTAAATACGCTTGATCTAAGTGGAGGAAAAAAGAAATTGAGATCTATGAACCAGTACGCACAGTACAATAACAGCAAGGTCTTGACAGCTTCACCGGCGGAACTGACATTGATGCTTTATGACGGGGCGATTAAGTTCAATAATATCGCCATTATGGCAATAGAAAAAAAGGATATTGAAAAAGCCCATAATAATATTGTCAAAGTGGAAAAGATCATCAATGAGTTTCGCGCAACACTGGATTCCAAGTATGAGGTATCCAAGGATTTTGACAGAGTATATGTATACATGTTGGAAAGGCTTCTGGAAGGAAATGTAAAAAAGGATCCGGCTATTTTGGAGGAGGTTAATACACATCTCCGGAGTATGCGGGATACCTGGAAACAGGTGATGGAAGCGAATAAACCCTCAAAACAGTCATAAGAATCTGTAATGTTAAAATGGCTATGCAAAAGGCATGGCCATTTTTTATAAAGTGGTGTCTGATATGAATGTGCATATATTTTTATGAACAGATGTATCGAGAGAAAGGAATAAATCGGATGGATACGTATTTGGATATGCTTAGGGACAGCCTGAAGAAGAAACTGGATATTCTGAACAGGATTATGGATTATCAGAAAAAGGAATCTGACATGTTAAAAGGCAGCATGGATATGGAAGCTTTTGATAAGAGCATTAATGATAAGGTGGCTCTTGCGGAGAGTATCGATTCGCTGGATGACGGCTTTGAACAGGTTTATGACAGGATTAGGCAGGAAATGATCGGCAATAAGGAAAAGTATGCTGTCCAGATCAAAGAGCTGCAGGATCTGATCGCGGAGATCAGTGAAAAGAACGTGTTGATTCAGGCAGAGGAGAACCGTATCAGGCTGGAAGTGGATAATTATGCCAAAAGAGAGAGCCTTGCCCTCAGACAAAGGAGAGATACCGGGAAGGCGGCGCGTAACTATTACAATAACATGAAAAAGCTTAATTATGTGGATTCGCAGTTTATGGATAAAAAGAAATAATAAAAGATTCTGAAAAAACGCAGAGAGGCTGTTTCAGCCTCTCTTCCACAATCTGAGTGTTTTTAGAATTTTTTTCTGCTCGTCTGGCGAATAGCCTTGGAAAATGCGGAGCAGTTCCGTATTCATTGCTTTATTTGCCTCTTGAGGGGTACGATCTGTAAAACCGGGTTCAAGAATTTCATCGATAGTCACATTGCAGAGTTTAGAATAGTAAAGGAGAACCCGAAGATTCAACTTGGCACGATTGTTTTCCAGATTGCTGACAAAAGCAACTGTACAATCCAGATCCTCTGCCACCATTTCCTGCGTATAGCCTTGCTCTACGCGGAGTTGTTTCATTTTTAAACCTACTTTTGCAAAATCCAGTTCACTCATACGCAAAACTCCTTCAAAATTTTTAGTTAAATTTATTTTATTATATTTTTGTGAAACAGGCAAGCCATAACTTGTTTTTTATACAAAAAAGAAAGGGAAATAAAGAAATGCATTATGATTATCTGATCGTGGGCGCAGGGCTGTTTGGCAGTGTGTTTGCCCATGAAATGAAAAAGCGGGGAAAGGGCTGTTATGTGATCGATAAGCGGGATCATACAGGCGGAAATATTTACACGGAGAAGCGGATTGGTATTTCTGTACACTGTTACGGAGCGCATATTTTCCATACCTCGAATAAAGATATCTGGGACTATATGGGGCAGTTTGCGGAGTTTAATCATTATATTAATTCGCCGGTGGCTGTTTATAAGAACGAACTTTATAATCTGCCGTTCAATATGAACACCTTCAGCAAATTGTGGAATATTAAAACGCCGAAGGAGGCAAAGGAAAAAATAGCAGAGCAGATAGCGGAACTTTCGATCAAAGAGCCGAAAAATCTGGAGGAGCAGGCGCTTTCCTTAGTCGGCGGGGATGTTTATGAAAAACTGGTAAAGGGCTATACAGAGAAGCAGTGGGGGAGAGACTGCAGGGAACTTCCGGCTTTTCTGATCAGACGCCTTCCGCTGCGTTTTACGTATGACAACAATTACTTTAACGATCCTTATCAGGGCATCCCGAAGGGCGGCTATACAGGGATCGTGGAAAAGCTGCTTTCCGGCATCCCGGTTGAGACCGGGATAAGCTGGCAGGAGTTTCGAAAAAAAAGGACGGATATCACCTATGATAAACTGCTCTACACCGGCATGATCGATGAGTATTTTGATTACAGGCTGGGCGAGCTGGAATACCGTTCCCTGCGCTTTGAGACGACGGAACTGCCGGAAGAGGATAATTATCAGGGAAATGCGGTGGTGAATTACACGGAAAGAGAAGTCCCCTATACGCGTATCATAGAGCATAAACATTTTGAGTTCGGAAAGCAGCCCGGTACGGTCATCACGAAGGAATATCCTGCAGAGTGGAAAAGGGGGGACGAACCCTATTATCCGGTGAATGATGAGAAGAACGGCAGGCTTTATGAGGCTTACCGGAAACTTGCGGAGCGGGAGAAAAATGTGCTGTTCGGCGGAAGACTGGGACAGTACAGATATTATGACATGGACAGGACGATAGAGGCGGCGTTAAAGATGGCAGAGGATGAAGAGTGAGGGCGGGTGGAAAGGATGCCTGCCGGATAGAGGATATCCCGAATAGTATCCTGAATGATATCCAGAACGGAAACAGCCGTGGGCATTGTGCCCGCGGCTGTTTTAGCAATAGTAGTTGAATAACATTCCGATATAGTTGCTGGAAACATAGGGCGTCGGAAGATTGTGGCCCGGGTTTTTATAGGCAACTACCGTTTTATCCACATACCTCATAGGATTCAGGGAAATCTGGTTTGTTTTGCGGAAGATCTGCTGGGTAAAATTTTTTACCACCTGAAATTTATCGTCCGCGTCACCGGAGTGGATGGCGGTGGAAAGAGTGTTCCGGTCCACATCGATACTGCCGTCCTCCTGCACATTCAGCCCGATCCGGGAGAGATTGTCTTTATACAGGGCGGTGATCCATGACATTTCCCCTTTCAGTTTTCCGGAACTGCTCTGCGAAACCTTGAACTGATCCACGGCGCTTAAGAAGCTGTTATAGCTTCCCGCGAGCTGCGCCACGTTATCGGCGAGGGCTTCGTAGTCCGCCCTAAGGCCGATAGAAGCAACGCCGTTTTCTTCTGGACTGACACCCTGAAGCTGTATCTCGTATGATTTATCCAGGGTGAATTTATTGGAATAAGCTTCCCTTGCTTCGCCGTTTATCGTAAAGGCGGCGTTGGAGGCATTGCGGGAAACATAATCAAGCCCCAGATAGGAAACCATTCCGGAGGACTTGCTGGTATTTTCATCAGAAATAGAAAAAAGCTTATCTCTGCCGGGCCTTAAACCGGTCGCTTCCGATTCTATGCGGAGAGAGGAAGTGCCTTCCTCGCCGTCGATGATTTCCGCCCTCAGCCCGATATGGGAGTTGTTGATCAGGCGTCCCAGACGGTCCTGAATATTGCGGTTGGTCTCGCCGTCGCGGATCGTGAACTGGAATTCATAGTTCATGTCATTGATGCTGATATCAAAGGAATAGGTATCAGGAGGCAGAGAAATCCGGGAATCGTTCGATAAGAAGTTTCCGAGATTCATCTGGCCTGATGCCAGTGCCTGTACTTCGATATCCAGTTCCGGAACCAGGCTGCTGGCGGACATGTCGCCGATGAAGGAGGCTGTCACCAGATCCTCATTGCTGGAATAGGCAACTTTACGCTCAAGCAGTTCTTTACTGTCCAGATTGCCGCCGAGGGAGGCCAGTTCCATATGAAGGCCCCGGGCATTTTCCTTGAGGCCCACCGCAAACTGCGCGGACTCCCGCCTGTTGGCGATCATATACAGAGGGGATTCCTTGTTGAGTTTTATCATGGAATTATAAAGGCTGCGAAGTTCACTCCTCTTATGGGCGTCATATTTGCCGGCATTTTTGGGAGTATATGCAGTCAGATAATAATTATAGACATTATCCTGAATGGCATTATAAGCCATAGTGCCCCCTCCTTTCTTCCTTGAAATCGGGTGTATAAATCCATTTACACTTATTGGTATTTTAACACGTTCCAACACATGTTACAATAATTATCGGCAGATCGGGCAGGAATTTTAAGGGTTTTTGCGAAAAAGGATTGACGAAATTTCTTTCTTATGTTATAGTTGCTAAACGAGATGAGATTCAGGTCTTTTTTTTATGCTCGAAATGACGCGTGGAGGTGGAAAAATGCGTACAAGAATAACACTGGCATGTACGGAATGTAAACAGCGTAACTACAATACAACAAAGGATAAAAAGACACATCCGGACAGAATGGAAATGAAAAAGTATTGTAGATTCTGCAGAAAGCATACGCTGCACAAAGAAACAAAGTAATCTAGGCTTTGCAGCAGTATGAAACGCATCCGGGAGATGCGAAAATGAACTGACCGCGGGCCCTATCTGCCCGGGAAGGAGTAAAAAATGGGAGATTCCTCAAAGAAAGGAAACAAAACAGGATTCTTTGACGGTGTAAAAGTTGAATTCAAAAAGATTTCATGGCCCGATAAGACGTCTATCATCAAACAGACAGTTGCTGTTGTTGCCATTTCTCTTGTGTTGGGAGTCATTATTACCATATTAGATTTTATCGTACAGTATGGTGTTAGTTTCCTGACGATGTAACAAGAAGAAAGCAGACTTTGCTGAAAGGATTCGTCTGCGGGTTTGTGCGCGGACGGCAACAGGAGTGGAGAGTATATGGCAGAAACAAACTGGTATGTAGTGCATACTTATTCAGGATATGAGAATAAGGTAAAAGCCAATATAGAGAAAACCATTGAGAACAGAAATCTTCAGGAAGAAATTTTAGAGGTGCGCGTACCGATGCAGGACGTGATGGAACTGAAAAACGGCGTTCGCAAGACCGTGCAGAAAAAAATGTTCCCCGGATATGTTCTGATCAATATGGTCATGAATGATGATACATGGTATGTTGTGCGCAATACGAGAGGCGTGACCGGCTTCGTGGGCCCGGGCAGTAAGCCTGTACCTCTGACGGAAGCGGAGATGAAACCTCTCGGTATCAAAGTGGACAATATTACGATTGATTTCGGAGAGGGCGATACGATCGTTGTGGTGGCAGGTGCATGGAAAAATACGGTGGGCGTTGTCCAGAGGATAGACTTTAATAAACAGGCAGTGACCATCAATGTGGATATGTTCGGCAGGGACACACCTGTTGAGATCAGCTTTGCAGAAGTTCGAAAGTTTAGTTGACGCCGTAACGGGCGGAAAAAAGCCGCGCGGATGCGCGGATACATGTATGGCACAATGGATCGACATATGCCGTATATGCAGAAACACATGCCGGGCATGTGTTATAAGTATGGTTGGGACAGTGGGAGTCATAAAACGACGCTGACCACAATTTATTATAGGAGGTGCCATTATGGCAAAGAAAGTAGTAGGATATATTAAATTACAAATCCCTGCTGGTAAAGCTACACCAGCACCGCCGGTCGGTCCTGCACTGGGACAGCACGGCGTGAACATCGTTGAATTTACAAAACAGTTCAACGCGAGAACAGCGGATAAGGGCGATCTGATCATTCCTGTCGTTATCACTGTTTATGCAGACAGAACATTCAGTTTCATTACGAAAACTCCGCCTGCAGCCGTACTGCTTAAGAAGGCGTGCAACATCAAGTCCGGTTCCGCAGTGCCGAACAAGACAAAGGTTGCGACGATTTCCAAAGCAAAGGTACAGGAGATCGCAGAGATGAAAATGCCTGATCTGAATGCTGCAGATCTGGAGGCAGCTATGAGCATGATCGCGGGCACAGCCAGAAGCATGGGCATCACAGTAGAAGATTAATGGAGGAACGACAATGAAACATGGTAAGAAATATATGGAAGCAGCAAAGCTTGTTGACCGTGCCGTTCAGTATGACCCGACTGATGCAGTGGCTCTGGTAAAGAAGGCGGCAACAGCTAAATTTGACGAGACCGTTGAAGTACACATCAGAACGGGCTGTGACGGACGTCATGCGGAACAGCAGGTCCGCGGCGCGGTGGTACTGCCGAACGGAACAGGTAAGACGGTAAGGGTACTTGTATTTGCAAAAGGCGATAAGGTTGCGGAAGCGGAAGCGGCAGGCGCCGACTATGTAGGCGGCGATGAGTTGATCCCGAAGATCCAGAATGACGGATGGCTGGATTTTGACGTTGTAGTGGCAACTCCCGACATGATGGGTGTTGTAGGACGTCTCGGTAAGGTGCTTGGCCCGAAAGGACTTATGCCCAACCCGAAAGCCGGCACCGTAACAATGGACGTGACTAAAGCTGTCAAGGATATCAAAGCCGGTAAGATTGAATACAGGCTGGACAAAGCGAATATTATCCACTGTCCGGTAGGTAAGATCTCCTTTACGGAACAGCAGCTGATGGAAAACTTTGACGCACTGATGGGCGCGGTTCTGAAGGCAAGGCCGAGCGCACTGAAGGGCCAGTATATCAGAAGCGTGACGCTGGCATCCACAATGGGGCCGGGCGTAAAGGTTTCCGTAGCAAAATTAGCATAAAAATAATAAGGGCGCGGCGCTGGCTGCGCTCTTTTGAAATTTGGCGGATCGCGGATCTGACGGAGCTGTATCAGTATGGGCAAGAAGAAAAGTAAAAGGAAAAACAATAAAAGAAAGAGTCTGGGAAGGGCTTTTTTAGTGACACTGTTTGTTACCTTGTCTGCCGGAGCTTCGGTACTGTTTCTTGTTACGTTTTTCGGAGCGGAAGAAAAGCCGGAGGAAGTCCGGGAGGAGATGCCAAAGGTCGCGGAGGTTGAGAAGGAGGATATCCCGGAAAAGATCGTGAGTAAGGAACCGGAGCCCCGGAAGGCAGAGATGACGGAAGTGTCAGAAATGCCGGAGCCGGCGGAGGAAGACGATGGCTTTGATGAGAGCGGCTGTATACGGGATGAGAACGGCAGGATTCTTGTGAAGAAGCAGGAAACGGGAAATGATGAGGCGATCTTATTATTTGCCGGGGATATTCTGTTTGACGACAGCTATACGGTGATGGTCACCATGCGGCAGAGGGGAAGCATCAGGGCATGCTTTTCCGCGGAGACGCTGCGGGAGATGGAAGAGGCGGACATCTTCATGCTGAATAATGAGTTTACCTACACGAACCGGGGAGAGCCTACGCCGGGAAAGGCATTTACCTTCCGGGCAAAGCCGGAAAATGCGGCGATGCTGCATGAACTGGGGGTGGATATCGTTTCGCTTGCCAACAACCATGCCTATGACTACGGCGAAATTTCCCTGCTGGATACTCTTGCCACACTGGAGGGGATCGATATGCCTTATGTAGGGGCGGGGAGAAATCTCGCGGAGGCTTCCGGAATTGTGTATTTTCAGGCGGGCAGCCAGAAGATAGCTTTTCTGTCGGGCACCCAGATCGAGCGGATGACGCCGCCCGATACGAAGGGGGCTTCGGAGAATACGCCGGGCGTATTCCGCTGCCTGACGGAGACGGAAATCTTTGACAAAATAGCAGAGGCAAAGGAAAACAGTGATTTTGTGGTGGTCTATATCCACTGGGGTACCGAAAAGACCGACCAGCTCGACTGGGCGCAGCCCGGCATGGCAAAATCCCTGGCGCAGGCGGGCGCCGACCTGATCATCGGAGACCATGCCCATGTCCTGCAGCCGCTGGCGAATGTGGAGGGCGTTCCGACGATCTACTCTCTCGGCAACTACTGGTTTAACTCCAGCACCTTAAATACCTGCCTTGTAAAAGTGACGTTGAAAGACGGTGAGATGCAAAGCTTCCAGTTTCTGCCCGCACTGCAGTCAGGGTGCTATACGAAGCTGCTGTCCGGTGCGGAAAAGGAGGCGGTTTTGGAATACATGCGCGGTATTTCGGGGACGGTGGCGATAGATGCGGAAGGGTATGTGACTTTCTGATCTGCCTGAGCCGGCAGCCCGCCCGGCGGGAATGCGGATTCTCAAGGTGGGCATTAAAAAAGCGCTGGCAGCAAAATATATCCCGGGCCGTATCAAAAACCATGTAACAGTTCGGCTTTGGCTTCACTGTTGCAAAACCATATCAAAATTTTCATATTGTTCTTGACAATCTTTTTCACATATGCTATCGTGGAAAAGGTCGCAAGACCATGCCGAAGACAGCAGGTGCCGGAAAACCGGCGTAAGGACAGCCGCCTGCCGAGGAAAAGTCATCATAATGAACTTTTGCCTTCCTGTCTTTGGGGAGGTTTTTTATTTGGGATTTCCCGCTTGGCGGGAAACTTCGGCGTAAAATCTAAAAGGAGGTAGAAAAATGGCAAAGGTTGAACTGAAAAAGCCTATCGTGGACGAGATCGCCGCTACAATTAAAGACGCGCGGACCGTCGTACTGGTTGATTACCGCGGACTTACGGTTGAGCAGGATACGATACTCAGAAAACAGCTTCGTGAAGCAGGCGTAGGCTACAAGGTTTATAAGAACACATTCATGAACTTTGCGTTTAAAGGAACTGACTGCGAAGGGCTCTGCGGTCTGCTGGAAGGCCCCAGCGCTATGGCTACCTGTGATACGGATGCTACAGCGGCAGCAAGGGTTCTGTGCAAATTTGCGAAGACAGCACCTGCACTGGAGATCAAAGGCGGTGTGGTAGAAGGTACCGTATATGACGCGAAGGGAATCGAACAGATTTCCAACATTCCTTCCAGAGAGGAACTGTTGTCAAGACTGCTTGGCAGCATGCAGTCGCCTGTTACAAATCTTGCCCGCGTTTTGAACCAGATCGCAGAAAAGGGCGGGGAAGCAGCTCCTGCGGAAGCGGCGGAAGCACCTGCAGAGGCATAAACTGAAACCGAAACAAAGTTATAAACAACTATAAAGTAAAATGGAGGAAAAGATCATGGCAAAAATGTCCACACAGGAATTTATTGATGCTATTAAAGAGTTATCCGTAATGGAATTAAACGAACTGGTAAAAGCATGTGAAGAGGAGTTCGGCGTATCCGCAGCAGCAGGCGTAGTCGTTGCAGCAGCAGCCGGCCCGGCAGAAGCAGCAGAAGAGAAGACAGAGTTCGACGTTGAGCTGACAGAGATCGGCGCAGAGAAGATCAAAGTGATCAAGGTTGTTCGTGAAGCAACCGGCCTTGGCCTGAAGGAAGCGAAAGAGGCAGTTGAGTCCGCTCCGAAGGTACTGAAAGAGGCAGTTTCCAAGGAAGAGGCTGAAGAGCTGAAGAAGAAACTGGAAGAAGTAGGCGCAAAGGTTACTCTGAAATAATTTCTACGAAAGACAACGCCATCTGTCCGGCTGCGGGCAGGTGGCTTTCGTTATTTCACAAAATTTTCTCAAATTTTTTCTTGACGGGCAAAATCAGTTTGTAGTATACTGGATAATGCGCTATTGTGGTGAGGTATGCTTTTTCGAGCCCAAAATACCGTAAAATAGGCAATAAAATAGAGAACGGGGTGAATGTTGATGGAAAAAAACAGAATACGTCCGATGGCTTCCGGGAAGCAGATACGTATGAGTTATCAAAGGCACAAAGAGGTTCTGGAAATGCCGAATCTGATCGAAGTCCAGAAAGATTCCTATCAGTGGTTTCTGGGCGAAGGTTTAAGAGAAGTCTTTGATGATATTTCTCCGATCACAGATTACAGCGGGCAGCTCAGTCTGGAGTTTGTGGATTTTGAGTTATGTAAAGACGACGTAAAGTATTCTATTGAAAAATGCAAAGAGAGAGATGCGACCTATGCGGCTCCTTTAAAAGTAAGAGTACGTCTTTACAATAAAGAGAAGGAAGAGATCAGTGAACATGAAATCTTCATGGGAGATCTTCCGCTGATGACGGAGACGGGTACTTTTGTGATCAATGGCGCTGAACGTGTTATCGTCAGCCAGCTTGTCCGTTCCCCCGGTATTTATTATGATATCACGAAAGCGAAATTTGGTAAAGAGTTATATGCCTGCACGGTGATCCCGAACCGTGGCGCATGGCTGGAGTACGAGACGGATGCAAACGATGTGTTCTATGTCCGTGTCGACAGGACGAGGAAGGTACCTATTACGGCGCTGATCCGTGCACTCGGCGTAGGGACAAACGAAGAGATCATCGAACTTTTCGGAGACGAGCCGAAGATTCAGGCGAGCATTGCAAAAGACCCTTCCACAAATTATCAGGAGGGCCTGTTAGAGTTATACAAAAAAATACGTCCCGGAGAACCTTTGAGCGTGGACAGCGCCTCGAGTCTGATCAACGGTATGTTCTTCGACGCAAGGCGTTATGACCTTGCAAAAGTAGGCAGATATAAATTCAATAAAAAACTGATGCTGAAAAACAGGATCCGCGGCCGCGTGCTGGCGGAGGATGCTGTAGATATGCAGACTGGTGAGATCATCGCCTCGGCGGGAACGGAAGTGACGGCGGAGATCGCGGATGCGATCCAGAACGCGGCGATCCCGGCAGTGTGGATCGTGACGCCGGAAAAGAATGTCAAAGTGCTGTCCAATATGATGGTGGACCTGAAAAATTATGTGGATTGTGACCCGAAAGAGCTGGGCATAAAGGAACTGGTATATTATCCTGTTCTTTCACAGATTCTGGAGGAGTATGCGGGGGATGAGGACGCGATCAAAGAAGCTGTCCGCAAGAATGTCCATGAACTTGTGCCCAAGCATATCACAAAAGAAGATATTCTGACATCCATTAACTATAATATGCATCTGGAATACGGCATCGGCAATCCCGATGATATCGATCATCTGGGGAACCGCCGTATCAGGGCTGTGGGCGAACTGCTGCAGAATCAGTATCGTATCGGCCTTTCCAGACTGGAGAGGGTTGTCCGTGAGAGAATGACAACCCATGACGCGGAGAATTTATCTCCCCAGGCGCTGATCAATATCAAGCCGGTGCAGGCGGCGGTGAAGGAGTTTTTCGGATCTTCCCAGCTGTCCCAGTTCATGGATCAGACAAACCCGCTGGGCGAGCTGACCCATAAGAGACGTTTATCCGCACTTGGCCCGGGCGGACTTTCCAGAGACCGCGCCGGATTCGAGGTGCGTGACGTACATTATACACACTACGGGCGTATGTGTCCGATAGAGACGCCGGAAGGCCCGAACATCGGTCTGATCAACTCTCTGGCGTGCTATGCGAGGATCAATGAGTATGGTTTTGTGGAGGCGCCTTACCGTAAGATCGATAAGAGCGATGCGCAGAATCCGAGAGTAACCGATGAGATTATATATATGACGGCGGATGAAGAGGATAACTACTATGTGGCACAGGCCTCCGCCGCACTGGATGACGACGGGTATTTTATCGGAAAAAGCGTTTCCGGCCGTTATATGGAGGAGACGAAGGACTATCCGAAGAGACTGATGGACTACATGGACGTATCGCCGAAAATGGTATTCTCCGTGGCGACCGCGCTGATTCCGTTTTTGCAGAACGATGACGCGCACCGTGCGCTGATGGGTTCCAACATGCAGCGTCAGGCTGTGCCGCTTCTGTTCCCGGAAGCGCCTGCCGTGGGTACGGGTATGGAGCAGAAGGCGGCGGTGGACTCCGGTGTCTGCGTGGTGGCAAGAAAGAGCGGTACGATCACCTATGTATCCTCCAGAATCATTAAGATGGTATGCGACGACGGCGAACCGGATGAGTATCATCTGACAAAGTTTGTGCGAAGCAACCAGTCCAACTGTTACAACCAGAAGCCTATCGTGAAAAAGGGCGACCATATAAATGCCGGCGAAGTGATCGCGGACGGCCCTTCCACGGCGCTGGGCGAACTGGCGCTGGGCGAAAACCCGCTGATCGGCTTTATGACCTGGGAAGGCTATAACTATGAGGATGCCGTCCTGATCAGTGAAAGACTGGTGAGGGAGGACGTATATACGTCCATCCATATTGAAGAGTATGAGGCGGAAGCCCGCGATACAAAGCTGGGCGCGGAATGTATTACAAAGGATGTCCCCGGTGTCGGCGATGACGCGCTTAAAGATCTGGACAGCAACGGTATTATCCGGATCGGTGCGGAGGTTCGCGCCGGCGATATACTTGTCGGTAAGGTGACGCCGAAAGGCGAGACGGAACTGACGGCGGAAGAGAGGCTGCTCCGCGCGATCTTCGGCGAGAAGGCAAGGGAAGTAAGGGATACCTCCCTGAAAGTGCCTCATGGTGAATATGGTATCGTTATCGATGCGAAAGTATTCACAAGAGAGAACGGCGACGAACTTTCTCCCGGCGTAAATATGGCGGTGCGGATCTATATCGCACAGAAGAGAAAGATATCCGTGGGGGATAAGATGGCCGGCCGCCACGGCAACAAGGGCGTTGTTTCCCGTGTGCTGCCGGTGGAGGATATGCCTTATCTGCCGAACGGCCGTCCGCTGGATATCGTGCTGAATCCGCTGGGCGTTCCCTCCCGTATGAACGTGGGACAGGTACTGGAGATCCATCTGTCTCTGGCGGCGAAGGTACTCGGCTTTAACGTGGCGACGCCGGTGTTTGACGGAGCGAAGGAAATTGATATAGAAGATACTCTGGAGATGGCAAATGATTACGCAAACACAGAGTGGGAAGAATTTGAGGCAAAGTATAAAGATACGGTGCTGCCGGAAGTGATGCAGTATCTTTATGATCACAGAGACCACCGGGCGGTATGGAAGGGGGTTCCGATCACCAAAGACGGCAAAGTAAGGCTCAGGGACGGCAGAAGCGGAGAATATTTTGATGCGCCCGTCACGATAGGGCATATGCATTACCTGAAACTCCACCATCTGGTGGATGATAAGATCCATGCCCGTTCCACGGGACCGTACTCCCTTGTAACGCAGCAGCCTCTGGGCGGTAAGGCACAGTTCGGCGGCCAGCGTTTCGGTGAGATGGAAGTGTGGGCGCTGGAGGCTTACGGCGCGTCTTATACACTGCAGGAAATTCTGACTGTGAAATCCGATGACGTGGTGGGCCGTGTGAAGACCTACGAGGCGATCATCAAAGGTGAAAATATACCGGAGCCGGGTATTCCCGAATCCTTCAAGGTATTATTGAAAGAGCTGCAGTCTCTCGGACTGGATATCAGAGTGCTGCGTGAAGATAACACTGAGGTTGAAGTGATGGAATCCGTTGATTACGGTGATACAGATTATCATTATGAGATGGAAGACAACAAAAACTACAGCCAGGAGGGAGAATCCTTTGATGGCTATCAGACGCAGGAATTTTCACAGGACGGTGAACTTCAGAGCGTAGAAGATGAAGTTGATGCGGATGAAGAGGACTACTATGACGGTGAAGAAGATTATGTCGAAGATGCGGAGTATGAAGATTCTACCAACTAGCAGCAAACAATACTTTCACATGAAAAATGGAGGGAATCATGGCAGAAGTAAAGAATGAAAGTTATCAGCCTATGACATTTGACGCGATCAGAATAGGTCTTGCGTCTCCTGAGAAGATCAGGGAATGGTCCCGCGGTGAAGTATTAAAGCCGGAGACGATCAATTACAGGACTTTAAAACCGGAACCCAACGGCCTGTTCTGTGAGAAGATATTCGGACCGAGCAAGGACTGGGAGTGCCATTGCGGAAAATATAAGAAGATCAGATATAAAGGTGTAGTCTGCGACAGATGCGGTGTGGAAGTAACCAAATCCGCAGTGAGAAGGGAACGTATGGGGCATATTGAACTGGCTGCTCCGGTTTCCCATATCTGGTATTTTAAAGGAATTCCCAGCAGGATGGGGCTGATTCTGGATATTTCTCCGAGAGTGCTGGAGAAGGTATTATATTTCGCGTCCTACATTGTGCTGGATGCAGCGGAGACCGATCTGGAATATAAGCAGATATTAACGGAAAAAGAGTTTCAGGATGCCAGAGATAAATGGGGCAGCAGGTTCCGTGCCGGCATGGGCGCGGAGTCCATCAAGGAGCTGCTGCAGGCGATCGATCTGGACGCTGAAGCGGAGGAATTAAAGGCGGGATTAAAGGATTCGACCGGGCAGAAGAGGGCAAGGATCATCAAACGCCTCGAGGTGGTGGAATCTTTCCGGGAATCCGGTAATATGCCGGAGTGGATGATCATGGATGCCATTCCCGTTATCCCGCCGGACCTGCGTCCTATGGTGCAGCTGGATGGCGGACGTTTTGCAACTTCCGACTTGAATGATCTGTACAGAAGGATCATCAACAGGAACAACAGGCTGAAAAGGCTGCTGGAGCTGGGCGCGCCGGATATCATTGTCCGCAACGAGAAAAGAATGCTGCAGGAAGCGGTGGACGCGCTGATCGATAACGGCAGACGCGGCCGTCCCGTTACGGGACCGGGCAACAGAGCCCTGAAATCCCTCTCCGATATGTTAAAGGGTAAATCCGGACGTTTCCGTCAGAACCTTTTAGGAAAACGTGTGGACTATTCCGGACGTTCCGTTATCGTGATCGGGCCGGAACTGAAGATTTACCAGTGCGGCCTGCCGAAGGAGATGGCGATCGAACTGTTCAAGCCCTTCGTTATGAAGGAGCTGGTATCCAAGCAGATCGCGCAGAATATCAAGAGCGCAAAGAAGATGGTGGAGCGTCTTGACGTGCAGGTGTGGGATGTGCTGGAGGAGGTTATCGCGGACCATCCCGTTATGCTGAACCGTGCGCCGACCCTGCACAGACTGGGTATTCAGGCGTTCGAGCCGGTGCTGGTAGAAGGTAAGGCGATCAAGCTTCACCCCCTTGTATGTACCGCTTTTAACGCGGATTTCGACGGGGATCAGATGGCGGTGCATCTGCCGCTGTCCCAGGAAGCGCAGGCGGAGTGCAGATTCCTTCTGCTTTCCCCGAACAACCTGTTAAAGCCCTCCGACGGCGGACTTGTGGCGGTGCCTTCTCAGGATATGGTACTCGGGATCTATTATCTGACACAGGAGAGGCCGGGCTCCGTTGGTGAGGGAAATGCCTACAGAAATATCAATGAAGCGATCCTTGCCTATGAGAACGGCGAATGTACGCTGCATTCCCGCATCAAGGTGAGAGTGACAAAGGAAAACGCGGAAGGGGAGAAGGTTTCCGGTATCGTGGAATCCACACTGGGACGTTTCCTGTTCAATGAGATCATTCCGCAGGATCTGGGCTTTGTAGACAGGAGCAAACCGGAAAACCTGCTGAAACTGGAAGTGGATAAGCTGGTCGGCAAAAAGCAGCTCAAACCGATCCTTGAAAAAGTTATCAATATACACGGCGCTTCCAAGACCGCCGAGGTACTGGATGATGTGAAGAATCTGGGATACCATTATTCCACAAAGGCTGCGATCACGGTTTCCATTTCCGATATCATCGTGCCGAAGGAAAAACAGCAGATGCTGGATGAGGCGCAGGCGGAAGTAGACAAGATCGCCTCCGAGTACGGCCGTGGCAAATATACGGATGAGGAGCGTTACAGAAGGGTAATCGAAACCTGGGATAAGACGGATGACGTCTTAAAAGAAATGTCTATGGACTGCATGGATCCCTACAATAATATTAAGATGATGGCGGATTCCGGCGCCCGTGGTTCCAAAGAGCAGATCAAACAGCTTGCGGGCATGCGCGGACTGATGGCGGATACCACCAGTAAGACTATCGAATTGCCGGTAAAATCAAACTTCCGGGAGGGCATGGACGTACTGGAGTACTTTATTTCCGCTCACGGCGGCAGGAAAGGTCTGGCAGATACGGCGCTGCGTACCGCCGACTCCGGTTATCTGACCCGTCGAATGGTGGATGTCTGTCAGGAACTGATCATCCGTGAAGTGGACTGCTCAGAGGGGGCCGAGGTGCTTCCGGGTATGGCGGTCAGAGCGTTCCAGGAAGAGGGCAAAAAGGACGGCGAGAAGAAAGAGGACGTTTTGGAAAGCCTGAAAGAGAGGATCACGGGGCGTGTATCCTGTGAAGATATCTGTGACAGGGACGGAAATGTCATTGTTAAAAGAAACCATATGATCACACCGAGCCGCGCGGAAAAGATCATGAGCGTGGGCGTGGATAAAGACGGAAAGCCCGTTGAAGAGGTGAGGATCCGTACTATTTTGACCTGTAAATCCCATGTGGGTATCTGCGCGAAGTGCTACGGTGCGAACATGGCGTCGGGCGAGACGGTTCAGGTCGGTGAGGCTGTAGGCATCATTGCGGCGCAGTCTATCGGTGAGCCGGGCACACAGCTGACGATGAGAACCTTCCATACCGGCGGTGTGGCCGGTGAGGATATCACCTCCGGCCTGCCCCGTGTAGAGGAGTTGTTTGAAGCGAGAAAGCCCAAGAGAACGGCGATCCTGACGGAGATCGACGGCGTGGTGAGCATCAATGATAATAAGAAGAAACGGGAGGTTACCGTGACAAGCACGGAAACGGGTGAGGCAAAGACTTATCCGATCCCGTATAAATACCAGATCAGAGTAGAAGACGGCGATGTACTGAAGGCGGGCGACGAGCTGACAAAGGGCGGCTCCATCAATCCTCACGATCTGTTGAAGATCAAGGGTGTCCGTGCGGTGCAGGATTATATGATCAGAGAAGTACAGAAAGTGTACAGACAGCAGGGTGCTGATCTAAATGACAAGCACATTGAGATCATCGTGCACCAGATGTTAAAGAAGATCCGGATCGAAAATAACGGCGATGCGCCGTTCCTGCCGGGAACGCTGGTGGATATTCTGGACTACGAGGAGATGAACACAAAGCTGATCGAAGAAGGAAAAGAGCCGGCCGAGGGGAAACAGGTGATGCTTGGTATCACGAAAGCGGCTCTCGCAACAGATTCCTTCCTGTCGGCGGCTTCCTTCCAGGAGACGACGAAGGTGCTTACCGAGGCGGCGATCAGAGGTAAGGTGGATACGCTGATCGGCCTGAAGGAAAACGTGATCATCGGTAAACTGATTCCGGCCGGTACGGGAATGAAGAGATACCGTAACACCAGACTGGACACGGATAAGAATCTTTTGATGAATCCCGTTGATGCGGAGGAAGAAATTCTTTTTGAAGAGGAAACGGAAGAAACTTCTGAAAATAACACGGAAGAGATGATGGAAAACGGCGGGGAGGCTGTGATTGATTTCGAGGATGAGCCGGAGGAGGACATCGAAGAGACAGAGGAAGAAGCCGCAGAAGAGATGGAAGAAGATCTCGAAACCGTGGAAGAATAAAGAAAATAAAATTTTTTGTTGACAGAGCGTCATGAAGTTATTATACTGTAAGTTGCTGTGTAAAAGTTACTGTTTCCGGTTTTATATGGCTGGGGAAGTGACAAGTAACCGGCAGCTTACAGTTTAGCTTATACATTATATTTTAAGGAGGTGAAACAGAATGCCAACATTTAACCAGTTAGTAAGAAAGGGACGTCAGACAGTTTCCAAGAAGTCTACAGCACCTGCACTGCAGAAGGGCTACAACTCTCTGCACAAGAAAGTGACGGATGTATCCGCTCCTCAGAAGAGAGGCGTATGCACGGCTGTGAAAACTGCAACCCCGAAGAAGCCTAACTCAGCTCTTAGAAAAATTGCCAGAGTTCGTCTTTCCAACGGCATGGAGGTTACATCCTACATTCCCGGTGAGGGACATAATCTGCAGGAGCACAGTGTTGTACTGATCCGTGGCGGCAGGGTAAAAGATCTGCCCGGTACAAGATACCACATCATCAGGGGAACACTCGATACAGCAGGTGTTGCAAACAGAAGGCAGGCACGTTCTAAGTATGGCGCTAAGAGGCCGAAAGCCGGCAAATAAATCATCATCAGGGATTTATCTGCGGTGAGCGAAGTTGTTCGCGGGTGAACCTGTTTACAGAGAGGCTGTCTATCGGCAGACTGTTATCGGGTAAACTTGTTTACCTTATGTATGGGACCACGACGAAACTAAGTATAGTGTTGGAATTCTGTGTTAACGTATTGCCAAAGCTGCCTGCCAAAGGCGGAGCACGGCAATACTGAGATAGATAGACCGCACAACACATTAGTCTGCAGTTATCTGCGCATTGTGAGTACCTGTGATTTAATCAGTGGCGCTTCCGGACAGAACGGGGGCAGTCACCAATAATTAAGGAGGGAAGAGACGTGCCACGTAAAGGACATATCCAAAAAAGAGATGTACTGGCAGATCCTTTGTATGATAATAAGGTAGTGACCAAGCTGATCAATAACATTATGTTAGACGGTAAGCGCGGCGTTGCCCAGAAGATCGTATACGGTGCATTTGCCAGAGTAGAAGAAAAGACCGGCAAACCGGCAGTAGAAGTATTTGAGGAGGCTATGAACAACATCATGCCCCTTCTGGAAGTAAAAGCGAGACGTATCGGCGGTGCCACGTATCAGGTGCCTATCGAGGTAAGGCCTGACAGACGTCAGGCACTGGGACTGCGCTGGCTGACCACCTTCTCACGTAAGAGAGGCGAGAAGACCATGCAGGAGCGGCTTGCGAATGAGATTATGGATGCGGCGAACAATACGGGTGCATCCGTAAAGAGAAAAGAAGAAATGCACAAGATGGCAGAGGCAAACAAGGCTTTCGCGCACTACCGTTTCTAAGGCTGTCATTTTAGATTTAGGAGGAAGAAACTTTGGCTGGAAGAGAATATCCGTTAGAGAGAACCAGGAATATCGGTATCATGGCTCATATCGATGCTGGTAAGACCACATTGACAGAGCGTATCTTATACTATACTGGTGTAAACTATAAGATCGGTGATACTCATGAAGGTACTGCGACGATGGACTGGATGGAGCAGGAACAGGAAAGAGGTATCACAATTACTTCAGCCGCTACAACATGTCACTGGACTCTGGAAGAGTTTACAAAGGTTAAACCGGGTGCATTGGAGCATCGTATCAATATCATTGATACGCCGGGACACGTTGACTTTACCGTTGAGGTTGAGCGTTCTCTGCGTGTACTGGATGGCGCTGTCGGCGTATTCTGTGCAAAAGGTGGCGTGGAACCTCAGTCTGAAAATGTATGGCGCCAGGCTGATACCTACAATGTACCCAGAATGGCATTCATCAACAAGATGGATATCCTGGGAGCAGATTTCTATGGCGCCGTAGAGCAGATAAGGACAAGACTCGGCAAAAATGCGATCTGTCTGCAGCTGCCCATCGGTAAAGAAGATGAATTCAAGGGAATCATCGATCTGCTTGAGATGAAGGCATATATCTATAATGATGATAAGGGCGATGACATTACGGTTACGGATGACCTCGGTGATATGCAGGAGGATGCGGAACTTTACCGTTCCGAACTTGTTGAAAAGATATCCGAACTGGATGACGAGCTGATGGAGATGTATCTGGAAGGGGATGAGCCTTCCATAGAACAGATGAAAGCGGCGCTGAGACAGGCTACCTGCGAATGCAGGGCGGTTCCGGTATGCTGCGGTTCCGCTTACAGAAACAAGGGCGTACAGAAGCTGATTGATGCGGTAATCGAGTATATGCCCGCTCCGACAGACATCCCGGCAATCAAGGGTGTTGATCCGGACGGCAATGAGGTTGAGAGACATGCATCTGACGACGAGCCTTTCTCTGCGCTTGCGTTTAAGATCATGGCGGATCCGTTCGTAGGAAAACTGGCATTCTTCAGAGTATATTCCGGTACGTTGAATTCCGGATCTTATGTACTGAATGCCACAAAGGATAAAAAAGAGCGTGTGGGACGTATCCTGCAGATGCACGCAAACAAGAGAGCAGAACTGGATAAGGTTTACTCCGGTGATATTGCTGCGGCAGTCGGGTTTAAACTGACCACAACCGGTGATACTATTTGTGATGACCAGCATCCGGTTATTTTGGAGTCCATGGAATTCCCCGAGCCCGTTATCGAACTGGCTATCGAGCCCAAGACAAAGGCGGGTCAGGGCAAAATGGGTGAGGCGCTTGCAAAACTGGCGGAGGAAGATCCTACATTCCGCGCACACACGGATTCCGAGACAGGACAGACCATTATCGCAGGTATGGGCGAACTCCATCTGGAGATTATCGTTGACCGTCTGCTCCGTGAATACAAGGTAGAGGCTAACGTCGGCGCACCTCAGGTTGCGTATAAGGAGACCTTTACCAAACCTGTGGATCAGGAATACAAGTATGCAAAACAGTCCGGCGGCCGCGGTCAGTACGGTCACTGTAAGGTGAAATTCGAACCCATGGACCCCAACGGCGAAGAGACATTCAAGTTTGAGTCCAGCGTTGTCGGCGGTGCAATTCCGAAAGAGTATATCCCCGCTGTAGGCGAAGGTATCGAGGAAGCGGCTAAGGCAGGTATCCTGGGAGGATTCCCGGTACTGGGCGTACACGCTAATGTGTATGACGGTTCCTACCATGAGGTCGACTCTTCTGAAATGGCATTCCATATTGCCGGTTCCATGGCATTCAAGGAAGCCATGAAGAAAGGAAATCCTGTACTGCTTGAGCCGATCATGAAGGTGGAAGTGACAATGCCTGAAGAATATATGGGCGATGTCATCGGCGATATCAACTCCCGCCGCGGACGTATCGAAGGTATGGATGATCTGGGCGGCGGCAAGATCGTACACGGCTATGTGCCGCTTGCCGAAATGTTCGGTTATTCCACTGACCTGCGCAGTAAGACACAGGGCCGGGGCAACTATTCCATGTTCTTTGAAAAGTACGAACAGGTACCGAAGAGCGTACAGGAAAAAGTGCTTGCGGCAAAGACAAAATAATTAGAAAAACTCTTGAAAATATCAATAGTTTTGATATAATCAGAAATAGCTGATTGTATAGTTTTGGTAAAAAACATCAATTTTGGAACAAGGTAACAAAAATAAGGAGGACTTTAGAAAATGGCTAAAGCTAAATTTGACAGAACCAAACCGCATTGTAACATTGGTACCATCGGCCACGTTGACCATGGTAAAACAACTCTGACAGCTGCAATCACAAAAGTGCTGGCTGAGAGAGTAGCCGGTAATGAAAAGGTAGATTTCGAGAACATCGATAAAGCACCTGAAGAGAGAGAGCGTGGTATTACAATTTCTACCGCTCACGTAGAGTACCAGACAGATAAGAGACATTACGCTCACGTTGACTGTCCGGGCCATGCCGACTATGTAAAGAACATGATCACCGGTGCTGCGCAGATGGACGGCGCTATCCTCGTAGTTGCTGCTACGGACGGTGTTATGGCTCAGACAAAAGAGCACATCCTTCTGTCCCGTCAGGTAGGCGTACCTTATATCGTAGTATTCCTGAACAAGTGCGATATGGTAGATGACGAAGAACTGATCGAACTGGTTGAGATGGAAGTAACAGAGCAGCTTGAAGAGTACGGCTTCACGGATTGCCCGATCATCAAGGGTTCCGCTCTGAAGGCTCTGGAAGATCCTAACGGCGAATGGGGCGACAAGATCATGGAATTGATGGAAACAGTTGATTCCTATATTCCTGATCCTCAGCGTGATACAGATAAGCCGTTCCTGATGCCTGTCGAGGACGTATTCACGATCACAGGCCGTGGTACAGTTGCTACAGGTAGAGTAGAAAGAGGTACTCTGCATCTGAACGAGGATGTTGAGATCGTTGGTATCAAGGAAGAGACAAAGAAGACTGTTGTAACCGGTATCGAAATGTTCCGTAAGATGCTGGATGAGGCACAGGCTGGT
>Ga0137308_101029_pt1 | contig 32977 bp, 29 predicted proteins | sample Inofrocosms_June_FD_97181 | JGI IMG/M metagenome (GOLD analysis project Ga0137308, IMG submission 97181) | Mouse cecal microbial communities from Vienna, Austria - N-Acetylneuraminic and N-Acetylglucosamine D2O microcosms_June | ecosystem: Host-associated > Mammals > Digestive system > Large...
GCACAGAGCCCGAGCCTCATTGAGGTTCGGGCCCCTCTTTTTCCGTGGAGAACACCGGGGCGCTTTCAGGGTGGATGCCGGGGGGAACAGGCAGAAGAAAGGGCCCGCAGCGATTAAAGACGGGCTCAGCCGTTGTGAACGCTTTTTTTAAACGCACTATTTGTCTGAGGATTTTGTCCAATGTCTGTCGAAAGATGGCGATTTTTCAAATCCTAAAAACTTGATTTTTGCAGCTTTTCCACTCATTTCCACCCTCATGTCCCCTCGTGCAAATCCCCAATCTTTTTCTTGTGTGAATGAGGAGGATGTCTTAAGTTTTGATCCATCTCATTCTGCCATCCTTTTATATGCAAAAGGACAGCGCAGACCGTAAGGGAAAACAGTCTCAAAATACAGTCAGGACCCCGCCGGAACCTAGTGATTGCAACGGTTTGGCGGGGCCTTTTCTGATAATAAGGACAAATCGGAAAACCCGCTGCACTGCAAGGGTTCTCCGATTTGTCCAGATATGGCGGGATGCTGTACGACTGGATTTACCACGGACATCCAAGGCACGAACTTATTCTTCCGGCTCATTGCAGGGAGATATGAGAAGGCGTCTTCCGTTTTTACCTCCAACAAAACCTTCTCCCGGTGGAACGAGGTCTTTGCCGGTGCTGCCATCGTCTCCGCGATTCTGGAACGTGTCCTGCATCACCGCTTAGAAAGCTTACCGGTCAGCCAACATTTTGGCAGAACCGCGCGAGGATCGCCGCCACCTCGGCCCGGGTGGCCCTGCCCTGGGGGATCAGACTGCCGGAGGCGCCGTTGAGGAGGCCGTTGGCCGCCGCCCAGCGGACCGGCTGGACCGCCCAGCCGGAGACCTCCGCCGCATCCTTGAATTGGCCCAGATTGTCGATGTTGACATAGGGGCTGCCCTTGAAACGCCAGAGCATCGTCACCAGCTGCTCCCGGGTCACATCGGCCAAGGGAGCCGTGCCGTCGGTGATGCCCTTGTTTTTGGCCCAGATCTGTCCCCGCTCATACCAGTTGGAGCCGCCGGAGGTGTCCCGGCCCGCCAGGCGGGCGATCACTGTCCAGATCATGGCCCGGTTAGTGGGACCCTGGGGGTCAAATCGGGTATCAGAGACGCCGGTCATCAGGTACCTCTGCCAGCAGTAGCGGACGTCGCTGTAGAACCAGTCCGCAGCGCTCACATCGGAGAAGTTCATGGGGCTGGGATTGAGGATCACATCCGAAGCGCCGGGCGAGGTGCCGGGGAGAGTGTCGGGGATGGTGGTGGAGTACTGATAGTCCCCTGCATCCTCCGGGAGCTTGCTGAACACCGCGTTCACCGTCACCCGGGACGGGGGCATCGTAAAGATGAAGCCGCCGCCGCCCATTTCCCAGACAGAGATTTTCCTGCCCCGGGCTTCGGAAACCGTCAGATCCGATAATTCATATCCGGCATCCGGGAGAACCGTCAGTGTCACCCGGTCCCCCTGGGCGGCGCGGCGGACGCTGGGAATGACTTCGCCGCCGGAAGATCGGGGGATGGAAAGGTAGTAGACTTCCCGGTCAATGTCCGGGCCCGGATCGGGAGCGGGGTCAGGCTCAGGCTCGCCGTCTGCGGGGATCACCATATAGAAGGGTTCTGTCGTTAGCCACGCTGCCGCGGCCCGTCCGCCCAGCCGGAGCGTGACGGTATAAACGAATTCCCCGTCCACGGTCTGGGTGGGCGGTGTAAATTGGACGGTGTTGATGGTATACTGGAGGGAGCTGCCGGCAGAAGACAGCGCGGCGCGGGTAACGCTGGAGGCATATTCCCTGGCGGAAGCCTCGGTTTGATACGCGTGACCGGCGGTCAGCCGGTCCGTGTCCGCCCGCACCTGCGCGTAGCCGTCCGCCACTGCGGCGGAAACAACGGTCGCCGGTTCGCCGCCGGCATTCTGCTCGTTGACGCACACATAGTCGCCGTCAGCGTTCCGGATAAAGCTGTGTCCCAAGGCGCGGATGATCTCATTCTGAACGCTGCCGCACCTGGAACAGGTGGACGTCTGCGCGCCGTCTGCGGTACAGGCAGCCTCCCGCGTCACCGTGACCGGACCGTAGCTGTGTCCGGCGGCGGGGATGATCTCCGTTTTCACATCACCGCAGTTGGAACACGAGGCGGTCCGCTCACCGGCCTCCGTACAGGTGGCCTCCTTGGTGACGGCAGTCACTTCGTAGTGATGGCCGGCGGCAGAGATCGTTTCCGTGCGGGTCTCACCGCATTCTGTACAGGTGTATGTCCGTACGCCGGAGGAGGTGCAGTCCGCCGGGGCCGTGACCTTCCCGCTGTCCCAGGTATGCTCGTGACCGGGGTCCGGGTCTGGGTCCGGGTCCGGGTCTGGGTCCGGACCGGGGTCAGGGAGGGAGCTGTTGTAGTGTACCGTTATGTTTTGTAACGATGATGGGACATCACCCAGTTTTTGTATGGCGCTCCATTGCGCCTCGCTCCCGCTGTAGTAGATGTCTTGTATAGCAGACTGTTGAAATGCCGCTATCCCTATCGTTTTTACACTGTCCGGAACTGAAATTGAGGCCAGCCTGGAGCAGGAAGAGAACGCACGCTCCCCTATGCTTGCCGCCCCCTGAGGAATGTTGAGGGTCGAAAGCAGCAGGCAGTTCATAAACATGTCATTACCTATGCGGTCTATGCTCTTTGGCAGCGTAACCGAGCCCAGCTTGTAGCATCTTGAGAATAAGCTGTCGCCAATGCTCACTTGCTGACTGCCGGCAGAAAATCTTACTGCCAACAATTCTGTACACTCCCAAAATGCTGCGGTGCCTACACTGCTGATACTTGCCGGCAGGTCAATGGACTTGAGCGCCGTACAGGCTTGAAAGGCAGAATCACCAATGCGTTCCACACCTTCTGATACGGTGACTGAGATAAGATTTTTGCAATTCTGAAAAGCGCCGCTGCCAATTGTTTTTACACTGGCTGGGATCGTCGCACTGATCGCTTTACTGCCGTTAAAAGCATTGCTGCCAACAGCAGTTACCCCATTTTCAACCACAATGTTCAAGATGCTGTCCGCGTTGCCGTTCCACGGCTGTTCTGAGGCTCCCGAAAAGTCCGCCATCGCTCCGGAACCGGAGATCGTAAGCGTCCCCGCCTTGGTCAGCGACCATTTGAGTCCTTCGGCAAGGCCGCCTGACCCGATGGGAGTATTAGCATCCGGATCAGTGGGCGGAGTATAGTTTTCCGGGTAACGGGTGATGTAATGACTGGCGGCTTCAACTTCCGCCCTGGACATCGCGCGCCCCCAGTGGATCATGCCGCCGCTGCCATTTTCATGATAATTCCCCTCGGCAATGACCACGCCTGCATCACTCACTTGCAGCACAATTACGGTGTGGGCATCGTTGTTCACCCGCAGGATATCCCCGACCTTCACGTCCGAAAATCGAACGGATGAGGTCATCCTCGCGGGCAGATCACCGAAGGCCGCGTCGCTCAGAATGTAAGCGAAGGCAACGCAGCCCGCGCCAATAGCGGCGATTCCACCCTGGGTTCCGCCTTTCCATGTGTATTCGTTCCCATTATCCCAAGACGCCCCCTCCGCATATTCCGTCTGTTTTTTCAAGGCGGTCATTGCCTCGTAGGCCTCCTGCGGCGTGGGGACAGAACCCTCCGCATAGGGGGCTGGGGCGGCTGTGTACATTCCCGCAGAGATATTTTGCTGCGGCGTGCCATCCTGCCACGCATGTGCCGCTGGCACGGCGGACATACACAAGCACAGTGACAAAGCGGCTGAAAGGATTCGCTTCATCTTTTGGTAACCTCCTGTCATTTTGGTGCTTGTAGTATATCTTGCCGCTCCTGCGTTGTCAATCAAAAGAAGTCTTGGGAAAATCAAAAGCAGGATGACTCCGGTGGATGCAGCCGCCCCGGCATCCTGCTCCCCTGATCCGGGCGCACATTTTGAATGTTTTGTGTCCGCAGCGATTCACTGCGCTTTTCCGGCAATCCGTAGAGCCGGCCATCCATGTAGTAGCCGCCGCCGGTCAGCCTTGCGGCATAGGGGAACAGATTGGGGGCGCGCCCGCTCCAATACGCGGCGTCGCCCTGCCGCAAGTATTCAACGCCGTCCGCGCCTGAGATCGACGGAGCTCCGCGCCGAGGCTGTCTGCCGTGACGGTCAGGAATTTGTTTTAAATCGAATACAGCGCCGCCGCGTCCTCTCCCTACTTTGCCGCCGGATACTCGTTGCAGAGCAGCCGGTAGGGCGGCTCGTCCTCCTCGATGGAGGGGAAGCGGCCCACAGGCGGGTGGAAGCGGTTATCCGTGTGGTCGTCGTTGCACTGGCTGACCTCTCCCAGGAGGACCGGCCCGCTGCCGGGCTCCACCGTGAAGTCGTGATACAGCCGCTGCTGGATATGGATGCTCTCGCCGGGGGTCAGGCGGATCTGCGTCCCGGCGTGGACGGTGTAGGTGCGCCCATCGGTGTGGACGGTGACGTCGGACTGATAGTCGATCTCCTCGTCCGGCAGGGAGTTATAGACGCGGATCAGGACGTTGCCGCCGCCGCGGTTGATGATGTCCTCGGTCTTGTACCAGTGGAAGTGGTTGGGGGCGTACTGTCCCTCCTTGAGGTACAAGAGCTTCTCCGCGTAGACCTTGGGATATTTCCCCGCCATCGCCCGGTTCCCGTTGCGGATGGTCACCAGGGAAAAGCCGAAGTGGTCAAAGTCGCCCTTCCCATAGTCGGTGATGTCCCAGCCCAGCATACAGTCCCGGATCTCGTCGTACTCGTGCCCCAGGTCCTCCCACTGCCGGGGCGTGAAGCCGCAGAACGGCGGCAGGTGGAAGCCGTGTTTTGCGCACATGGCCTCCATCTCCCGGAGGGCCCGGTTGATCTCAGAGCGTTTCATGGATAGTGCCTCCTCGTCTTGTGATGGGGCCCGCCCTCCGGGGCGGGCCCGTTTTGTTCAGCGCAGGTGGAAGCGCAGGGTCACGATCTCGAAATTCCGCACCGGCAGGGTGACGGTCTGGCCGGAAACGGACAGCTCCGGCGTCTCCACGGGCCGCTCCAGCAGGCCGCACACCGTGACGCCCTCGAAGGGGAGCCCCAGGGTGATGTTCGCCCGCACTCTGCGGTCATACGCCTCGTAGAAGCGGACGATCAGGTCCTCCCCGTCCTCGGAGCGCTTAGCAGTCTCCAGGATGATCCCCGGCTGGTCACAGGTAACGAGGGAGAACACCTCCGGCAGGGGCCCTCCGCCGGCGGCGGGGACGGCCAGCAGGGGCTGGTTGAGGCAGTACGCCTCCTGGACCACGCCGCCCTCCCGGAGGCCGCCGCTGTGGGGCAGCAGGCTGTAGGTGAAGACGTGCCTGCCCTGGTCGGCCTCCGTGTCCGGATAGGTGGCGGACTTGAGGAGGGAGAGCTTCATCACGCTCCCCTCGGCGCTGGAGCCGTACTTGCAGTCGTTGAGGAGGGCCGCGCCATAGCCGTCCTCGGAGAGGTCCGCCCACTTCTGGGCGCAGACCTCGAACCGGGCCTCGTCCCAGCTGGTGTTGCGGTGGGTGGGGCGCAGGACGTGGCCGAACTGGATCTCATAGGCGGCCTGGTTGGCGTGGATGTCCAGGGGGAAGGCGGCCTTGAGCAGCTGGTGGCGCTGGTGCCAGTCCACCTCGGTCTCAAAGTCGATCCGGGGGGAGCGGTCGTAGAGGTAGACGGTCTGGGTGATGGTGGAATCGCCGTAGGGCTTGACCATGCGGATGCCCTTGCGGACGGCTTCCTCCACCACCTCCAGGGAGGCCACCTGGTCCACGGGCCACATCTTGTCCTTGTAGTAGGCGCTGATCTCCCAGGCGTCCCAGGCTTTGGGGAAGTCCTCGAACACCTGGAGCTCGTTGAGGCGGCATCCGGGCAGGCAGAGCTCCCGGTCCGCGCGCTTGTCCACCAGGGAGGAGATGGCCCCCGTCCCGTCCAGGGTCAGGCGGTAGAACTCATTTTCCAGGGACCCGGGGGCGGCCTTCACCCGGGAGGGGCCCGTCTGCTCCAGGGGGATGACCCGCCAGCCCATGGCGGGCACGTCCTCCGCCCAGTACTGCGCATCGTCCCGGGAGACCATGCCGCTCCGGGCGAAGCCCAGGGGGTTGTAGACCAGCAGGCCCTTCCCGGACACCTGCCCGGCCAGAGCCTCCAGGGCCTCCCCGGCCAGGCGATCCCCCTGGTCCAGGACCTGGGCATAGAGCCGGTCGCTGTCCTCGTAGACCTCGTGGATGGAGGAGCCGGGGATGATGTCGTGGAACTGGTTGAGCAGGACGGTCTGCCACAGCCCGTAGAGCTCCTTTTGGGGGTAGGTCCGCCCGCACAGGGCCCCGGCCAGCACGGAGAGGGATTCCGTTCGCTGGAGGAGCAGCTCGCTCTTGCGGTTGTTGCGCTTGTTTTTGGCGATGGAGGTGTAGGTGCCCCGGTGGAGCTCCAGGTACAGCTCCCCCACCCACCGGGGGACCCGCCCGGTCTCCGCGGCCCGGGTCCGCAGGTCCGCCTCCTGCCGGGCCATGTAGTCCCCGGCGGTGCTGATCTTCGTCCGGGGGAGGCCGGGGAGGCCCCAGGCGGTGCGCCTCTGGGTCTCCAGGTCGTGGCGGGTGGGGCCGCCGCCGCCGTCGCCGTAGCCGAAGGTGATGAGGGTCTGGTCGGAGTACTCCTTCTGCTGGAAGCGGGCCCAGGTGCCGGCCACCATGGAGGGCTCGTTTGTGCCGGTGTAGGTGGTGTGGATGTCGGACTCGCCGGGCTTGGGGAGGTCCCGCGCGGTGCCGAAGCTGGTGAACACCTCGCTGCCGTCGATGCCCTGCCAGAGGAAGGCGTCATAGGGGAGCTTGTTGTACTCGTTCCAGCTGATCTTGGTGGTAAAGAACTGATCCACCCCGGATTTCCGGAGGATCTGGGGCAGGGCGGCGCTGTAGCCGAACACGTCCGGCAGCCAGAGGATGTGGCTGTCCACCCCGAACTCCTCCTGCATGAACCGCTTGCCGTGGAGGATCTGACGGACCAGGCTCTCGCCGGAGGGGAGGTTGCAGTCGGCCTCCAGCCACATGGCGCCCTCCACCTCCCAGCGGCCCTCCTTGACCCGCTGGAGGATCTGCCGGTAGAGCTCCGGGGCCTCCTCTTTCACATACTGGTAGAGCTGGGGCTGGGAGGACATGAACCGGTACTCCGGGTACTGCTCCATCAGCCGCAGGACGGTGGAGAAGCTCCGCTGGACCTTCTCCCGGGTCTGGGCGAGGGTCCACAGCCATGCCACGTCGATGTGGGTGTGGCCCACGCAGTGGACCAGCGGGGCCTCTCTGCCGCAGTCCTTTTGGACGAACTCCTCCCGCAGGCAGGTCCGGGCGGCCTCCACGCTCTCATAGAAAGCGGGGCTGAAGGGACTGCGCAGGTCCACCAGCTGGACGGCCCGCTCCAGGCCCCGCAGGATTCGCCAGTAGGCATCGCTCCCCTTGTCCAGACAGCGGGCGGCGTCCAGAGGCACCTTCAGGTCGTAGTACAGCCCGTCCACTGCGTCGTCCAGCCAGACGAGCTCCATCCGGCACTGGGCGGTGATCTCGTTGGGACTGGTGTAGAAGTAGAGGTAGGCGTCGTACTCCCGGCCCGGGGTGAGGAGGACTTCCTGGTGGTTGACATCCAGGCCCTGGACCATTTCGCCGTTGAGGTACAGGAGGCCCTGGGGGCCCACGGCGTCCCAGACGGAGTTACAGCCGGTCTCCAGCCGGAAAAAGAGCCGGTGGCCGGGTTTCTCCGGCGGGGCGGTGAAGGAGACGTGGAACCAGTAGTGGGCGTCCTTGCCCCGGATGGAGTCCTCCCGGCTCCAGGGCATCCAGTCCCCCTCCGGCGGGGTATTGGAGGTCTTGTAGCCCGCGGGCAGGCAGGCAACGCCTTCCAAGGGCTCCGGGGCGGTCTGCCGGAGAGGCGCCAGCTGCTGAATGATGACACGGATCTTCTCAAATAAGTAGTCCATAAGTTCTCCCCTTTTGAAGCAAATTTCATGTTTGCTTGATGCCGGCCCATTATATAACGTTTTTTGCCTGAGCACAAGGAGGAGATGGCTGATTTGCCTAAAATATTTATTATATTTGCCGGTCTGGCCTTGCGGGCAAAAGTCAAAATATCATATAAAACTTCGGAAAATATCTATTATATGCGAAAAACTTGGCGAATTTATCAAAAATATATGTTTATTTTTCTGCGTCTCCCACCAAGTCTGTTGAAGCGGTATTTATATAATCTTGCTTTCCGGCGCAGAGATGTTGCTATTGTGACCGTATATCCTCGACAACAGACAGGCCAAAGTGCTATGATATTTTGCAAAATAACGAAGATGGACAACGCAAAGCGTCTGACCGGCTCTCCCGTATGGGGGGATCTCGATGTTGCATAATTTTGCAGCGGAGAAGGAGGACCGTCTGGCCGCGGCCGGGCTGAAGGCCCCCCCTCAGCCCCCAGTTGCTGCGGTCCTACGGCTCGCTGATCCTGATGTTCGGCGCCCGGGTCCTGCACCTGCTGTCCCTCTATTCCACCAACGCCCCGGTGCGCACCGGCATCCTGCCGGTGGGTGTCTGGCACTGGGCTCGATCGCCAGCTACGCCCTCTGGACCCGCCGGTATATGGTGGATGAGCTGAACAAGGACTACATACGCCTCGCCTGGGTAAAGGGGATGCCCACCAAGGACATCATGGTCAGGCACGTACTGAAAAATGCCTTCGTGCCTATGATCGCGTATATCCCCGCTTCGGTGCTGCTGACCACCGGCGGGCCGCTGCTGGTAGAGCGGTTCTTCTCCGTGCCCGGCATGGGCCCTCTGCTGACGGACGCCATCGGACGGTATGACACCAGCGTGGTGCAGGCCCTTCAGAACTTCATGAAGAAAAAATCCGCCGCGGTGATGGCCTTCGTCTTTTTCGCCGTCGTGGTATTCACCTTTATCGCCACGGCCATCGGCAAATACCAGTACACCGAACTGCGTACCAGACTGATGGAGAAGTTCACCTCGCCCAACAGCGAGTACTGGTTCGGCACGGACAACCTGGGCCGCGACTAAGGGAGGCGGCACCATCACCTACAACCAGGGGATCAAGGGAGAAGAGGCCCGGAAAATGGTCATTGAGATGCTCAGCAAGGTGGGCATCCCCGACCCGGAGTGTCGGGCAAAGCAGTACCCCCACGAGTTCTCCGGCGGACAGCGGCAGCGGATCGGCATCGCCCGTGCGCTGATCATGGAGCCGGAGGTGCTCTTCCTCCATCCCCTGCATCCACGACTACAGCACCGACAAGCCCGTCTGGGAGGACGTCAGCCCCTCCCTGAGGGGATAGACGGTGCTGTGAGGTCCCGCGCCGCCTGACTGGCCCCGCGTTTGGCGGTGGCGGAGGGCGATTCGCCGATCTGCCGCTTGTAGACCATGGAAAAATAGGAGGCGCTGGAAAAGCCGCAGCGCTCGGCGGCCTCCTGGACGCTGCAAGCGCCGGTCGACAGAAGGGACTGGGCCCGCTCACAGCGCAGGAGGTTGAGGTAATCCACCACCGTCTTCCCGGTCACCGCCCGAAAGACCCGGCAGAAATGGAACTTGCTGGCCCCCACCTGCCGGCAGATGTCGTCGATGGTCAGGGACTGCTGGTAGGAGCTGTTGAGGAACCGGATCGCGCCGCGCACCATCACCAGCTGGCTGTTTTTGGGGCCGGCGGCCTCCGGTTCCGGGGAATCCTCCTGAAAATCCCGGTACAGCCGGGTCAGGAGCAGCAGGATATTTGCCTGGGCCTCAGCCTTGCCGTAGGGGGGCTTTTCCGCCAGGAGACGGACGATCTGCTTGAAATTTCCCCGCAGGAGCCCGTCGCGGATGTGGGAGCGCAGCCGGACGGCCTCCGCAGGGAAGCCGCAGCGCAGGCAGAAGTTCTTATCAATGATGAGACAGTAATAGGCGAGGTCCTCCAGGCTGAGGACCCGGTGCAGGCAGTTGGAGTTGACCAGGACGATGTCTCCGGGGCCCGCCTCGATCTGTACGCCGTCGATGATCACCAGTCCCCTGCCCTTGGTAAACCAGAGCAGCTCCAGATTTTCATGCCAATTCGTCAGGATGCCATAGCCTGGGAGCAGGCGGTCCTCGTGGAGAAGCGCGGGGAACATGGCGTCCCGTATCGTATAGTGCTCGTATTCATATGGGCCGTTCAGCAACGTCGATTCCTCCTGCAAAGGAAACTTTTTACGGTTGATAGGCTGCGGCCACAGGTTCTCTCACCAACGCGCGCCGCAGCGGACCAGTTTCCCCATTATATACTATTTTCCATGTATACGCAACGGGAAATGGCGTCCCCCCTCTGCTGCGGAGAAACGGGAGGCTCCCTCCAAAGGGGGAGCGCTCCCAAAGCGGGCGATGTCTCGGTCTGGGAGGCCGGATATCGTTGAGGAGGCACAAGATGAAAAAGCATACGAGATTTCTTGCACTGCTGCTGACAGCGATCATGCGCCTGTCCCTGGCAGCGTGCGGAGGAAACAGCGACACTCCCCCCAGCGGCGGCGACACCCCCAATACCGATACCAGTACGCCCAGCGAGACCTCGTCCCCCGGCGATGAGCCCGCCGCCCCCCCCATGCAGAAGGCGCCACCGAGGACCACATCATCCGCAGCCTCGTCGTGAATCTGCTGGAGTTCGACAACCGCGGCAAGCTCCAGTCCAGCGCCGCCAAGGAGTGGGGCACTGAGGACGGCGGCCAGACCTGGACCTTCAAGCTGCGCGACGACGTGACCTGGGTCGACGTCAACGGCAGCTACAAGGCGGACGTGGCGGCCGGCATGAGCAACGAGCAGATGTGGTACAGCGGCGCTTACACCCTGACCACCTATATCTCCAGCAACGAGAAGGTCCTCACCCGCAACCTGGCCTACTTTGACAAGGACTGCACGCGTTTCGACACCGTCGCCATCCGCGTGGTGGAGAGCGCCCTGGTGGACGACCAGCCCCTTAAGCCTGGGCTTCACCTGCAAGGACTTCGTGTTCTTTGAGAACGGCGACGGCTACTCCAGCCACGTCATCCGCCAGATGGGCCTCCCAGAGGGCGGCGGCAAGAGCCCCGCCGCTATCAGTCCGACAAGGCCCAGGAGTACAAACAGCAGGCCATGACGGAGCTGAGCGCCAAGGGCGTCACCTTCCCTGTTACCATCGACTACTACATCAAGGCCGGTGCAGAGACCGCCATGGACAACGCCGCCTGCCAGAAGGAGTGCCCATATCAATACCCATTAGGCCGATAGCGTCCCGCTCCCTTGCCCATGACGATAGGATAAGCCGCTTTCATAATGAGACCTCCTCACAGTTTATATTATAGGCATAGGAGGGGGAGCCTATTTCAGCCCCGCCGCTTTATGATTGCCTTTGCTAAATCCTCGTCTATCTCTCTGTGGGATGTAATATAAAGGGTGGTTTCACCAGACCACTACTATACGTTGACTGAGGTTCGTTTGTGGCAAAATGACACAGGCTGGAGGGACGGTGATCTATCAGCAGGAGAGGACCGAAGCGGGAGCGTCCGGGGATGACTTGGGCACTCCGTTTTTATAGGCCCTATGCTAAGAGCGCACTGAACCACCAACTGCCAGGGCGCGATGGTGGTACTGCCTGATGGCAGCCGTGCGCCCTCCAGGGGCGGCTCCGCCAGGGGGTGTCCTTCCCTGCCAGTATATACCAGCAGACGCCAACGGCGGCTTTTGCACCGGGCGGAGCTGCGCCGATGCGCTGGGGGCTTGGGGCCTTCGGCCACCAACAAGCTGCGCCGGGTATATACCGGCGCATTGCTTGCTACTACTCCGCTTCTATAAAAGAGGGTTGAAAAGTGCTTACACTGATGGTATACTAGGCTAGTGCCAATTCGAAAAATTGGAATCTGTATGTTGAAACTATGATTAAAAATAGGAGGAAATAAATCATGTACACTTACAAAACAGAAATTTTGATGGTCGGAACCAAGTGGTTTTCTGACAAAGCAGACGCAAACGATATAGCAGTATTAGATCAGTTAATCAACGAAAGGGCTGCTGATGGATGGGAACTTGTGACATACGATTATATGGCGACATCCGTACAGATTAAAGGGGGATTTGTAATTACATTCAGAAAGCAGCAGTAACTCTAACAGATGTATAACACAGCTTCCAGTTTATCAGGGGGATTTCATCTTTATGGTGAAATCCCCCTTGACAAATGCTCTCTTGTCTCGGTATGCTCTCTCTTTCGACTCCCTTTGTGTATCGTCGTTATAGAGCCGCTCAATTTCCCGCCTCCTCTCTCTGTTTTTCGATAAAAAATGGTGCGAAAGGGCTAATTAGCGCTTTCGCGCTGAATGATATACCGCGCCAAACCGCGAAAACTGCAAAGAAATCCTTGACAGCCCCCTTCCCCTCCTGTATAATACCGGAGAAAACCTGAAGGAAGAGCGTTTCCCCAGCCGGCCCGGGGCCGGCGAGAAAGGAGCGAAGAGCGTGGACTATATCCTCAAAAACGCCATGATCCTCACCGGCGGCGCGTTCCGTTCGGCCGACATCTCGGTTGCGGAAGGCCGCATTGTTTCCATTTCCGGCACCCTGGAGGCCCCCTCCGGCGTCCCCGTCATTGATCTCCACCGCGCGGCGGTGTTTCCCGGTTTTGTGGATGTCCACGTACATCTGCGAGAGCCGGGATTTTCTTATAAGGAGACCATCCGCACCGGCACCCTGGCCGCTGCTCGGGGGGGCTTTGCCCATGTGTGCCCCATGCCCAACCTGGACCCGGTGCCCGACTGCCCGGAGAATCTCTCGCCCCAGCTGGACCTCATCGAGCGGGACGCCGCCGTCCACGTCCACCCCTACGGAGCCATCTCCCGGGGGGAGCGGGGGGAGCGCCTGGCGGACCTGGCGGGCCTCGCCCCCCATGTGGCCGGCTTCTCCGACGACGGGCGGGGCGTCCAGAGCCGGGACCTCATGCGCCGGGCCATGCTGGGGGCCAAAGAGCTGGGCAGGATCGTTGCCGCCCACTGTGAGGACAACAGCCTCCTCCAGGGCGGGTACATCCACGACGGCCCCTACGCCCGCCTCCACGGCCACCGGGGCATCTGTTCGGAGAGCGAGTGGGGCCCCATCGCCCGGGACCTGGAGCTGGCGGAGGAGACCGGGTGCCGCTACCACGTCTGCCACGTCTCCACCCGGGAGAGCGTGGAGCTCATCCGCCGGGCCAAGGCCCGGGGGGTGGACGTGACATGCGAGACCGCCCCCCACTACCTGGTCTTCACCGACATGGACCTCCAGGAGGACGGGCGGTTCAAGATGAATCCCCCCATCCGGGGGGAGCTGGACCGTGCGGCCCTCCTCCGGGGCGTCGCCGACGGCACCATCGATATGGTGGCCACCGACCACGCCCCCCACAGCTGGACGGAGAAGAGCAAGGGCCTGGAAAAGAGCGCCATGGGCGTGGTGGGCCTGGAGACCGCTTTCTCCGCCCTCTACACCCACCTGGTCCGCAAGGGGGTCCTCACGCTGGAACAGCTGGTGGGCCTGATGCACGGCAATCCCGCCCGCCGCTTCGGCTTCGGCACGCCTCTGGCGGAGGGGGAACCGGCAGACCTCACGGTCTTCGACCTGGGGGAGACCTACACCGTGGACCCGGGGCAGTTCCAGTCCATGGGCCGCGCCACCCCCTTCGCCGGACAGACCCTCTACGGCGTCTGCAAGCTGACCATGGTGGGCGGAAAGATCGTCTGGAGGGAGGAGCGCGTATGAAACAGGGGCTCTACAGGATCGAATCCAACCGCCCCCTGACGGCGGACGTGCGGGAACTGCGCCTCGCCGGGGACACCAGTCCCATCACCGCGCCGGGGCAGTTCGTGAACGTCCGGATCGACGGACTGTACCTCCGGCGTCCTATCTCCGTCTGCGACTGGGACGGGGACGGCCTCACGCTTATTTATAAAGTGGTGGGCAGGGGCACCGCCGCCCTCGCCCGCATGGCCCCCGGCGGGGAGCTGGACCTCCTCTGCGGCCTGGGCAACGGCTTTGATGTGTCCAAGTGTACCCAGCGTACTCTGGTCATCGGCGGCGGCGTGGGCACGCCCCCCATGTACGGCCTCGCAAAGGCCCTGCTGAGGGCCGGGAAGACCCCGGTGGCCGTCCTGGGGTTCAACACGAGGGACGAAATTTTCTATGAGGCGGAGTTTCGCGCCCTGGGCATCGAGACCACCGTCACCACCGTGGACGGGAGCGCCGGAATCAAGGGCTTTGTCACCGGCACCCTGCCGGAGGACTACGGCTATTACTGCGCCTGCGGCCCGGAGCCTATGCTGAAAGCCGTGTACCGCGCCGCGAGGACCTCCGGCCTCCTCAGCTTCGAGGAGCGCATGGGGTGCGGCTTCGGGGCCTGCATGGGGTGCTCCTGCGAGACCAGGTACGGCAATAAGCGCATCTGCAGGGACGGCCCGGTGCTGGAAAAGGAGGAGATCATATGGTAGATACAAGAGTGGCCCTCTCCGGTATTACGCTGGACAACCCCGTCATCCCCGCCAGCGGCACCTTCGGCTACGGCCACGAATTTGCGGAGCTCTACGACATCAACTGCCTGGGCGCCTTTTCCTTCAAGGGCACCACCCGCGCCCCCCGCTTCGGCAACCCCACCCCCCGCATCGCCGAGGCCCCCGCCGGGATGCTCAACGCCGTGGGCCTCCAGAACCCCGGGGTGGAGAAGGTCATCAGCGAGGAGCTCCCCAAGCTCCGGGAGGTCTTCCGCAAGCCGGTGATGGCCAATGTCAGCGGCTTTTCCGTGGAGGAGTACGCCGAGACCTGCGCCCTCCTGGACAAAGAGGACCAGGTGGGGTGGCTGGAGGTCAACATCTCCTGCCCCAACGTCCACGGCGGCGGCATGAGCTTCGGCGCGGACCCGAGCGCCGCCGCCGAGGTCACGCGGGCCGTGAAGGCTGTCACCACCAAGCCGGTATACATGAAGCTCAGCCCCAACGTCACCGACATCGCCGCCATCGCAAAAGCCTGCGAGGACGCGGGGGCCGACGGCGTCAGCCTCATCAACACCCTCCTGGCCATGCGCATCGACCTGAAAAGGAGAAAGCCGTTACTGGCCAACAGGACCGGGGGCCTCTCCGGTCCGGCGGTGTTCCCGGTGGCGGTGCGGATGGTGTATCAGGTCTACGAGGCCGTCAGCATCCCCATCATCGGCATGGGCGGCGTCAGCTCCGCCGAGGACGTCATCGAGCTGATGCTCGCCGGGGCGTCCGCCGTGGAGGTGGGCGCGGCGAACCTGGTGGACCCCTTCGCCGCCCGGAACATCATCGAGGACCTGCCAAGGGTCATGGAGCAGTACGGGATCGACACTCTATCTGAAATCATAGGAGGAGCACACAATGGGTAAGGACGTAATCATCGCACTGGACTTCGAGAGCCGGGAGAAGGCCCTGGGCTTCCTGGACCGCTTCGCCGGGGAGGCGCGCAAGCCCTTCGTGAAGATCGGCATGGAGCTCTACTACGCCGAGGGCCCCGCCATCGTCCGGGAGGTCAAGGCCCGGGGACACAAGATCTTCCTGGACCTGAAGCTCCACGATATCCCCAACACCGTGAAAAAGGCCATGGCCGTCCTCTCAAACCTGGACGTGGACATGGTGAACCTCCACGCCGCCGGGACCCGCGCCATGATGGAGGCCGCCCTGGAGGGCGTCACCCGGCCCGACGGCACCCGCCCCCTGGTCATCGCCGTCACTCAGCTGACCTCCACCAGCCAGGAGCGCATGGCCAGCGACCTGCTCATCGAGCGGCCTCTGGACCAGGTGGTGCTCCACTACGCAAAATGTGCCGCCCAGGCGGGCCTGGACGGCGTGGTCTGCTCCCCCCTGGAGGCCGGGACCGTCCACGACGCCTGCGGGAGCGGCTTCGTTACCGTGACGCCGGGCGTCCGCTTCGCTGACGGCGACGTGGGCGACCAGGTCCGGGTCACCACCCCCGCTAAGGCCAGGGAGATTGGCTCCGACTACATCGTGGTGGGCCGTCCCATCACCCAGGCGGAAGACCCCGTGGCCGCTTACCGCCGGTGTGTCAGCGAGTTCGTGGGCTGAAATATGTGGAACACAATCCTTTTTGACCTGGACGGCACCCTCACCGACCCGAAGGTGGGCATCACCACCGCCACCGCCGCGGCCCTGGCCCACTTCGGCATCTACGAGAACCCGGACCGCCTCACCCACTTCATCGGCCCGCCCCTGGACGAGTCCTTCCCGGAGTTCTACGGCTTCACCCCGGCCCAGACCCAGACTGCGACCGAGGTGTTCCGGGAGTACTACGTCCGCCAGGGGTGGCTGGAGAACGTGCCCTACCCCGGTATGGCGGGGCTCCTGCGGGATTTGAAGGCCGCGGGAAAGCACCTCATGGTGGCTACCTCCAAGCCCAAGGTAACAGCGGTAAAGATCCTGGAGCACTTCGGCATGGCGGCGTATTTCGACCGCATCTTCGGCGCGCCCCTGGACAACCAGGAGGGAGCGAAAAAGGTCAACGTCATCCGCAATGCCCTCAGTTGGGCGAACTCCGCCTGGGACGGCTGGGACTACAGCGGCGCGGTGATGGTGGGCGACCGCCGCTACGACGTGACCGGCGCACACCAGGCGGGCCTGAGCTGTATCGGCGTGCTCTACGGCTACGGGGACCGCGCCGAGCACGAGAACGCTATGGCGGACTTCATCGCGGAGGACATCCCGGCCCTTCGGAGGCTCCTGCTCTTTGAGACGGAGATCGTGGAGGGCTACCTGAAGTCCTTCGGGAAGGGCTGGGACCTTGCGGCTATCCGGGCGGGGAATTATAAGGGTTGCCTGTGGGCTCCGTCCCCCAGGGACGGCAGTCCGGTCCTGGAGGGGAAAGCGGCCAAAGCGGCCTTTGACTCCCTCAATTACGACACGGCTTACATCTTCCGGGAGGACGTCGCCGGTGCTGGAATCACCGCAAAGGTCACTGCCGCCCAACTGGACCAGGAGCAGGGCGTGGACGTCTATGTGGTGGCCCGGGATTTCTCCTGGACCTATGTACACACCCACGAGGATGGGTGGATGGGGCCTTACTTTTGTAAATTGGAGAAATAATATGAAAACCTGCATCATTTCCTTCAGCTCCCGCCCCGGCGGGAACTGCGGGCGCATCGCGGAGGAGATCGCCCGGCAGATACCGGGAGAAACGGCGCTCTTTGACTTCTCCGCCCTCACCGTCACCCCCTGCGGGCGCTGTGAGTACCAGTGCTTCCAGGACCGGGAGCGCTGCCCCTACACCGCCGACCCGGAGCGCGCCATCTGCGAGAGCATCACGGAGAGCGGCCTGACCTATTTCGTCGTGCCCAACTACTGCGACTACCCCTGCGCCAACTTTTTCGCCTTCAACGAGCGCAGTCAGTGTTATTTCCAGGGCCGCGGGGACCTGCTGGAGCGGTATCTCTCGGTGCGGAAGAAATTCGTCGTGGTCAGCAACACGGGCCGGGAGAACTTCACCGCCGCTTTCCGCTACCACGTATCCGAGGACGCGGAGCCGGACATCCTCTTTCTCAGCGCCAGGCGGTTCCAGCACTCCAGCATCCGGGGGGACCTGATGGACAGCCCGGAGGCCCGGGAGGTCTTGTCGGAGTTTATCCGGGGGTGCGGTTCACCTCTCTGATACCACCTCCAGCACCAGCCGGACCCCGGTTCGGATGCCCCGCAGGAAGCCTGCCCGGTCGCTCTCGCCGCAGAGGTGCACCGCCGCGCCCCACACCTTGTCCCGCTCCGGCTCCGGCAGGACCTGGCACGCCTGGTCCAGGTCCTGGATGGCTTTCAGCTCCCCGGGGGTGTCTTTTACCGGCTCCAAGGCTTCGTAGAGGATGTCGAGGATGGAATTCATACCTATGACCTCCTTACAGACTGTTGGACTAAATTCAACTCCCATTATAGCGGCCCTCTCCCTCTATGTCAAGAGCTTTTAGGAGGAACTATGCAGATTTTTGCGGAGAGAATCAAAAGCTTACGCATTGCACACGGAATGACCCAGGAAGCAGTCGGCAAAATTGTTGGTGTCAAGCGCTACTCCGTTTGCGGCTATGAAAAAGGCAACAATTATCCGGAAGTCCCTGTTCTTATCGCCCTGGCGGACTATTTCGGCGTATCCACCGACTACCTCCTGGGCCGGACCGACAACCCGGAGGTCAACCGGTGACCCATCATCCCACCCGACAGCCCCAAAAAGAAAGGAGCACACCATGGACAACATCCCCCAGACCATAGCGAAGGACCTGCTCAAAATCAAGGCGGTCTTCTTCCGCCCGGAGGAGCCCTTCACCTGGGCCAGCGGCATCAAGAGCCCGGTCTACTGCGACAACCGCCTGACCCTCACCGCGCCCGAGGTGCGAAACGACGTGGAAAACGCCCTCGCCGAGACCATCCGCCGGGAGTACCCGGACGCCCAGGTCCTCATGGGCACCTCCACCGCCGGCATCGCCCACGCCGCCATCACCGGCCACATCCTGGGCCTCCCCATGGGCTACGTCCGCTCCGGGAGCAAGGACCATGGCCGTCAGAACCAGATCGAGGGCCGTTTGGAGCCCGGACAGAAGGTTGTTGTGGTGGAGGACCTCATCTCCACCGCCGGCAGTGTGCTGGAGGTGGTGGGCGTCCTCCGGGAGGCCGGGGCCGAGGTGCTGGGCATTGTCAGCATCTTCACCTACGGCATGAAGAAGGGCCTGGCGCGCCTTGCGGAGGCCAGCGTTAAGAACATCAGCCTCACCGACTTTGACACCATCGCCCAGGCCGCGGCGGAGGAGCACTACATTAAAAGCGAAGACATCGCCCGGCTCATCGCCTTCCGGGACAACCCCTCTGACGAGAGCTGGATTGGGAGAAAGGGATAATATGGAAAATGTGAGAAGCCTCATCGACATTCTGGAGCTCAGTGTGGAGGAGATCGACTCCCTGGTGGAGCTGGGCACCAAGATTTTGGACGATCCCGCCGCCTACGCCCACAAGTGCGACGGAAAGATCTTAGCCACCCTCTTCTTTGAGCCCTCCACCCGCACCCGCCTGAGCTTCGAGTCCGCCATGCTGGGCCTGGGCGGGCAGGTGCTGGGGTTCTCCGAGGCCCAGAGCTCCTCCGCCGCCAAGGGCGAGAGCGTGGCCGACACCGTGCGCACCGTCTCCTGCTACGCGGACATCATCGCCATGCGCCACCCCAAGGAGGGCGCGCCCCTGGTGGCGGCGATGAACAGCCTGGTCCCCGTCATCAACGCCGGCGACGGCGGCCACAACCACCCCACCCAGACCCTCACGGACCTTCTCACCATCCACCACGAGAAGGGGCGGTTCGAGGACCTGACCATCGGCTTTTGCGGGGACCTGAAGTTTGGCCGCACGGTCCACTCCCTCATCTCCGCCATGAGCCGCTACAAGGGCGTGCGGGTGGTGCTCGTATCCCCGGAGGAGCTCAAGCTCCCCAGCTATGTCAAGCAGGACATGCTGGGCAGGGCGGGCATTCCCTACGTGCAGACCACGGACCTGGAGGCCGTGATGCCGGAGCTGGACATCCTCTACATGACCCGGGTCCAGCGGGAGCGGTTTTTCAACGAGGAGGACTACCTGCGCCTGAAGGACAGCTATATCCTCACCCCGGAGAAGCTCCTAAACGCCCGGCCGGACCTCTCCATCCTCCACCCCCTGCCCCGGGTGAATGAGATTTCCGTGGCCGTGGACGCCGACCCCCGGGCCGCCTACTTCCGGCAGGTGCGCTACGGCCGCTTCATCCGCATGGCGCTCATCATGATGCTCCTGGGCATCCAGTAAGGGAGGGACTGCTATGATTATCGACGCGATCAGAAACGGCATCGTCATCGACCACATCGCCGCCGGAAAGGCCATGGAGCTCTACCAGATTTTGGGCCTGGGGGACCTGGACTGCTCGGTGGCCATCCTCAAAAACGTCACCAGCGGCAAGCTGGGGCGCAAGGACATCATCAAGATCGACCGGGAGCTCCACCTGGACTGGGATGTCATCGGCTACGTGGACCCCAACATCACCGTCAACATCATCAAGGACGGCGTGCGCCTGGAGAAGCGGCAGCTCAAGCTCCCCGAGACCATCACCGGCGTCATCCACTGCAAGAACCCCCGCTGTATCACCTCCGTGGAGCAGGAGCTCCCCCAGGTCTTCAAGCTCACCGACCGGGAGAAACGGGTCTACCGCTGTCTCTACTGCGAGACCAAGGCGGAAAAATAACGATCACGCACACGGCGTCCGGCTTTTGGGCCGGACGCCGTTTTGCACCCCTGCGCATATCCTGTAGCAGGGGGCTCTGAGGGACGTTTCTCATCCTCCCGGCAAAATCTCCAAAAAAGCGCAAGGAAGCGCCTCATCCTGAGCTACAATGATCTTGCAGGCAGGAAGGAGGCGCGATTTCGATGATATACGGCTATGTCCGGGTCAGCACCCGGGAGCAGAACGAGGAGCGGCAGATCATCGCCCTGCGGGCGGTGTCCGTGCCGGAGGAGAACATCTTCCTTGACAAGCAGTCCGGCAAGGACTTCCAGAGGCCCCAGTACCAGAAGCTGGTCAAAAAATTAAAGCCGGACGACCTGCTCTACATCAAGAGCATCGACCGGCTGGGGCGGGACTACGGGGAGATTTTGGAGCAGTGGCGGCTTCTGACCAAGGGGCGGCGGGTGGACATCGTGGTGCTGGATATGCCCCTGCTGGACACCCGGCGGGGCAAGGACCTGATGGGCACCTTCCTCAGCGACATCGTGCTCCAGGTGCTCTCCTTTGTGGCGGAGAATGAGCGGACCAGCATCCGTCAGCGGCAGGCCGAGGGCATTGCCGCCGCAAAGGCCCGGGGCGTCCGGTTTGGACGGCCTTCCAGGCCCCTGCCGGAGGGCTACTCCAGCGCCTACCGCCGCTGGAAGGCCGGGACTATCTCCGGCGCGGCGGCGGCCAGGGAGTGCGGGATGCCGCTGTCCACGTTCCGCTACCGCGCGGCGGGGTTTGAGGACGCCCAGCGCTGACAGGCGGCATGTTGTAAAAATGTGTACCTTTCTGCAAGGGGAACTTTCGGTAAAACTCCCAGAAAAAACTCTTGAAACTCAGCAAAGTATTTGGTAAACTATTACTATCAGGAGAGGTGGGATGCGTTACAGGAAGGTACACTTTTTTGTAATATGTATCGCACCTTTTACTATACTTCGGGAGGAGGTAGCGCTATGGTGTATGGCTCCCCCGCCGTCCGCGCCGGCGGCAGCGGGAGAAAATACCCCGGCGGCGCATCGGCAAACCATTGGAAACGATGGGACGCAAAGCCAGAGGCTACGGAGCGGCAACAACCGCTCTATGCCCGTTCGGCTGCGATCCGGCAAACCGTTGGAAACGGCGGGACGCAAAACCTGAGGCTAAGGGGCGGAGGCATCCGCTCTACGCCCGTTCGGTTGCGCTCTGGCAAACCATCGGAAACGGTGGGACGCAAAACCTGAGGCTAAGGGGTGAGTCCTTCACCCTATGCTCGTTCGGTCACCGGATTTCTTTGCGTCCGAGCAAATACTTGCAAAGAAAGGAATACTGTCATGAAGACAACAAGAAATCGCAGAAATACCTGCAAGCGTGTGCTCGCTATGCTCACCGCTCTGACGATGAGCTTTAGCATGCTCCAGAGTGTGGCGTTCGCTAGCGAGGGCGAGGACACTACTAGCAGCAACCCGGAGATCACTGTGATCGCGGTGGACGGCACCGATGATGAGACCAGCGGTCCTGACACCACCGATACCGGCGACGGCACCACCGAGGATGGGACCACCAATGAGGACGGGACCGCTCAGGTGACTCCTGTTGATGGTGAGAGCACCGAGGGTACTGAGGATGGAACTCCCGCTGACGGTGAGAACACCGAGGATACTGAGGATGGAACTCCCGCCGACGGTGAGAACACCGAGGGTACTGAGGATGGAACTCCCGCCGACGGTGAGAACACCGAGAATACCGAGAACGGAATTCCCGCTGACGGTGAGAACACCGAGGGTACTGAGGATGGAACTCCCGCCGGCGGCGAGAACACCGAGGATACCGAGGACGGAACTCCCGCTGACGGTGAGACTTCCCAGGAGCCTGTCGAAGAGGAAGTGCCTGACTTCCCCGTGAACGGCACCGCCGAGGAGCAGCAGGCGTGGTATGAGAAGTACACGAAGCGCCCTGAGCAGTCGGATGAGGTGGGGACCACCACCGGTGATCCCACCGACGTCCCCCAGAAGCCTGCGGAGGGCAGTGAGCCCACAGAGACCCCTGAGGAGTCTACGAACAACTGGAGTGTGTTCTGGAATCCCGAGACCAACAGTTATGAGCTGACCTATGAGATCGATGAGAATGCCGAGGATTTTGAGCAGACCATTGATCTGACGAAGGCGCTGGAGCTGTTGAATCAGTATGCTAATGAAGCCAGACTGGAAGGTAAACCCACAAAACCGGAGGAGCCTCGTGTGTCATTAGATGAAATGACTGACGAGCAGAAGGCCGCATATGAGAAGGTCGAAAAGCAATATGCTGAGGACTTAGCCTTTATCAAGAAGATGGCTAACCAATGGTTGTCAGAATCTGAACGCGAGGAACTCGCTGCTGGCGACAAGGCCGACGAATGGTTTGTTGAGAAGTGGAATAAAAAATACGAGAGCATGCCCAGTAATCAAGTAGTTATTCCACAACTGCCTGTTGCCGATAAAGATTCCGCGGCATATCAGGAATACCTAATCGGCTATGAGGCATACCAAAAAGCCTATGAGGCTTGGAAGCAGCAGGCCGAGGCGGACGTCTTCCAGCCCGGCGATACTTTGAGGTATACCATTTATATCGCCAGCGGGTCCAAGCACACCTATAAGTATACCGATGGCAGCTTCACCTTGGCGACCTCTGAAATGGATAAGTTTGAAGCATCTCTGAAAGACCTGTGGGAAAAAGACCCGGAGACCTATAAAAAGCTGTATCAGCTTGATAATGGAAACTGGGTATGGGACCCTGAGAAATTCGGAACAGGTACCCTTACAGGCTTTGATGGCCAGACGATTCCAGGGGTCTTTATCGAAAACAAGACAGAAACTGCAAAGTTACCTTTAAAGTCTGAACCAGTCCAGAATTTGTTGATCGATATACTTGAGATAGACCCATGGGATGCACAGAATGGGCTTCCCGGCTATGCCAAAACCCAAGTGCGTAACTATCTGAAGAAAACATACGGTTCTGATAATGTGACTGAAAACATGAACGCGTATCTTCTCGATTATTATGCACAGAAGTCTGGTGTGAAATACGACACAATCGAAGAGCTGATCGCAAATAATGAGGACGCTCGCAATGCCATATTTGATGATGCGACTTCTGGTGGATTTAACAAGCCCCTAGACATAGGAGTTCAATTCACCTACGAGTCTACACAAGTCATCAACAGGTATGATAAATTCTATCAGAGCTTGCTCTCATTTGTTTACGGTGACGCAAATGATGTGGACAGTTTCATGAAAGATGCTGGAGATTCCTGGACAAATAATGGCTACCTGAATGCGCTGGCATATTACATGCAGCACGGTAAAATTTGGGAAACCACCGATGATTACTTTAAGCAGCTCATTGGAGACGGAATTAACAGCAACACAGACACTTGGGAAAAATTCATGATGGCTATCAACATTGATGGCTGGCTGACTGGAAACAAGTGGCAAGATACTCTCTGGCCCTGGCACAACTCCATCCAGCTTGAGCGCACAGACTACGACTTCGAGCTGGTGAAGACCGATGAAAACGGCAACGCCATCACGTCCGATGCCACTGCGTTCCAGATTTGGTACGTGAACGAGAACGGCGAGAAGGTCTACTTCACCCAGAATGAGAATGGCGAGTTCACTGAAACAACGGACCCCAACGCCGTTGTGAAGACGAACGAGGAGGGCAAGCTCTCCAGCCTCTACACCCTGATGAAGGATAAGATCTACTATCTCCAGGAGGCCGAGGCCCCCGAGGGCTACGTGATCGACCCCACCGTGTATGTCCTGACGGACAGCGCGGATAAGATCGACGAGGAGAAGCTCCAGGCCGAAGCTGACGCCAAGAAGGAGGCCCTGGAGAAGGACCTGAATGCCCTTCTGGAGAACGCCCCGGACTATGCGGCCTCCTCCGAGAAGTTCCAGGAGCTGAAGAAGAAGATCGACGCGTATCTGGTGGAAGACGGGAAGACCGGAAGCGACACCGCCGCTTACGCCGATGCGCTTCAGGCTCAGCTCAACGAGCTCAAGGCGAACGATATGTCCATCAAAGACCTGTCTGCGACGCTGAACAGCACCAAGGACCAGGTCCAGGCGGACATCGACGCCTTCGAGGCCAAGCGCGAGGAGCTCACCAATCTCTACAACAACGCCAGCAGCCGCATCGACGCACTTAACAGCTCCCTCCAGGCCGAGTACGACGCGTTCAACGCCGTCAAGGCCCGCTACGAGGCCAGCACAGACCCCGCTGAGCGTGCAGCGTTGCGGGATCAGATGACCGCCAGCCAGCTGGAGGCCCAGCGGCTCACCTCCGAGATGGCAGCTGTGAAGTCCGCCTATGACTCCAACTCCCTGCATACGGAGTACGCGGCCCTCCAGGCCGCTGCCCAGGGCAGTCTGTCCAGCTACAATGGCTACAAGTCCGCTCTGGACAGCATTACCTCCACCCCGGAGTATCAGAAGCTCAAGGAGCGTCTGGAGACACTGCAAGCTCTGAAGGATGCCAAGGCGGAGATGGACGGCCATGCCTCCGCCAAGGAGATCGCCAAGCTGGAGAAGCAGATCGAGCTGGAGGCCAATCGGACCTTTAAGCTGATCGGGGAACTCACGGATAAGAAGGATGCCAGTTGGATGAATGATCTCTCTCTGTCGTTCAATTTTGAGAACGCGAAAGAACTCGAAGAGAAGTCTTTCGACGTGCTCCTCCCCGGCGAGTTCGGTGATCTCAGCATGAGCGGTATCTTCAACAGCCCCCTGCCCGGCGGTCTGGATTTCACCTTCGATGTCCCTGATCCTGATCCCGATCCGACCCCGGACCCTGATCCCGATCCGACCCCGGACCCCGATCCTGATCCCGATCCGACCCCGGATCCCGATCCCGATCCCGATCCGACCCCGGATCCCGATCCCGATCCTGATCCGACCCCGGACCCTGATCCCGATCCGGACCCCACTCCGGACCCCGATCCTGATCCCGATCCGACCCCGGACCCCGATCCTGATCCCGACCCCACTCCCACGCCCCCTGACACCGTGCAGTCCCAGCTGCCGCCCCCCAACGCTCCCGCCACCCCCGATGTCCCGGACGTCACGATCCCGGATGCCGGCGTACCTCTGACCGACGCGCCGGAGGCCGAGGAGCCTGTTGAGGAGCTGATGGAGATCCCGGAGGAGGAAGTGCCCCTGGCCAATCCCGACGTCCCCAAGACGGGCGACATCTCCGGTATCTGGTACACCATGACCTTCCTGGCCGCAGCCGGGTTGGTGTTTATCACCATCCTTGCGCGGAAGAATCAGGAGGAGGCCCAGGAGAACTAAAGAACCATAACAACCAATCGGCGAGCCGGGGCCCGACAGCGGGCCCCGGCTCTGCTGTCTGTAAGGAGGAACCAGATGAAACGTGGACTGCGTGTATTACAGCTGTGCCTGCTGGCGGTAGTGCTCATAGGGCTGTTCCTGATCGTCCGGCAGACGAAGGGGGAGCAGACCAGCTCCCAGAGCAACACCCAGGCGGCGCAGATCGCGGGGCTCCCGGACCGGGCGCTCCCCGCCGCCTCCACGCCGGAGAGCGCCCAGCCCTCCCAAGAGGCTCCGGAAGCGCCCTTGTCCGCAGAGGAGACCTTGGCGCAGATCGACTTGCAGGCCCTACGGGAGGTGAACCCCGATGTAGTGGGCTGGATCGCCCTCCCCGGCACGGAGATCTCCTATCCCGTGGTCCAGGGGACGGACAACGACTACTACCTCGCCCACACCTGGGACAGGGAGAACAGCTCCTGCGGCGCGATCTTCCTGGACTGCGGCGCAAGCGCGGACTTTTCCGGCTTCCATACCCTCGTCTACGGCCACCGGATGCGAAACGGCACCATGTTCACCGCCCTGAAAGACTATCGCAGCGCCGAGTTTCTGCGGGAGCACCCCAGTGTGTACCTGGTCCTGGACAGCGGCGTGTACCGCTACGACGTCTTTTCCGCCCGGGAGGCCGACACCATGGGCATCGTATACGAGAAAAACCTGGAAGGCCGGGAGGACGCCCTCCTTCAGGACTGCCTGGAGGGCTCTGTGATCGACACCGGCGTCACGCCCCAGGCGGCGGACCCCATATTGACCCTCTCCACCTGTACCGGCACCGGCTATGCCCGGCGCTGGACCGTCCATGCGGTCCTGGCAGACAGCCCTGAGACGCCGGACGCCGGGTGACGCCTCCTCCCGCATTTTGGCCGGAAACAGGGTTAAGGTTCCCGCGCATTTTGTCGATATGCCCAATGACGGGGCCTGCCCGCCCCTGGGCATATTATCGTTTCTGCCCGTCTGACCAAGCGCACCAATACCTATAAGGAGGCACCTCAATGAAACTGTTATCGGTGGCGGTACCCTGCTACAACTCCCAGGACTATATGCGCCACTGTGTGGAGACGCTGTTGACCGGCGGTGAGGAGATCGAGATCCTCATCGTGGACGACGGCTCCAAAGACGGCACCGCCGCCATCGCCGATGAATTGGCGCAGGCCCACCCCGCCGCCGTCCGGGCCATCCACCAGGAGAACGCCGGCCACGGCGGCGCGGTGATGACCGGCATCCGCAATGCCGTGGGGCTCTACTTCAAGGTGGTGGACAGCGACGACTGGGTGGATACGGACGCCCTCGCGCGCATCCTCTCTGTCCTGCGGGATTTCTCCCGGATGGAGAAGCCTGTGGACCTGCTCGTCAGCAACTACATCTATGACAAAGTGGGCGTCACCCACAAGAAGGTCATCCGCTACGGCAGCGCCCTCCCCCGGGACCGGGTCCTGGGCTGGGACGGCGCCGGCCGCTTCCGCAAAGGGCAGTACCTGCTCATGCACGCCCTCATCTACCGCACGGAGCTCCTGCGCCAGAGCGGTCTGGAGCTCCCTAAGCATACCTTTTATGTGGACAACCTCTTTGCCTATGTCCCCCTGGCCTCGGTGGAGACCATGTACTACCTGGATGTGGATCTCTACCACTACTACATCGGCCGGGAGGACCAGTCCGTCCAGGAGCAGACCATGATCCGCCGCATCGACCAGCAGCTCCGGGTCAACCGCCTGATGCTCGAGCAGGTGGACCTGCGGCAGGTGGCCGACAAGCGGCAGGCTCGCTACCTCTTCAACTACCTGGAGATCGTCACCGCCATCTCTACCGTCATGCTCACCCTCTCCAACACCCCCGAGCACCGGGAGAAAAAACGTCAGCTCTGGGCCGGCATCCGGGAGCACCACCCCTGGGTCTATGGGAAGCTCCGCCACGGGCTCTTTGGCACCTTCCTGAACCTCCCGGGACCCCTGGGACGGCAGATCGCTATCGGAGGCTACCGGATCAGTCAGAAAATTTTTGGCTTTAACTGAGGTGCTGCTATCACGGAGGCCCCGGGGGCTTCGCGCCCCCGGACCCCCGGTGACTTTTTGTTCGGACAAAAAGTCACCAAAAAACCGCTTAAGAAACTACGTTTCTTAAGAATCTTCCTTGATTACGGGGGTTTTTTATTTTTCGCTACGACCTGGTAGTCTGGGTTTTCCCAATTTCTTCCCTGGGCCGATGCCGCTCAGATCGCTGGAACCACTCCCTGGCCCTTCGGTCTTCATCGTTGGGTTCGCCTCCGAGAAGCACGATTCTTTTGAGAGACTACCGGGCCACCGGCACGGTGCGGACGATACTGCCCTGCAATACGGCACACCACCTTCGTAGGGGCGGATATCATCCGCCCCTTTCTCCCGATGCTACTGCGCTGCCGCCCTTCGGCCCCTGCGTTGTGAGCCCCCCACCGGGGCGGGACATTCCTCAGCCAAAACCTTCCCAAATAATTGCCAAGGGCGGGCCCCTCAAAGGCCCGCCCTTGCTCTACTCTATCTCAGCAGACTGTCCACAAACTGCTTCGCCGCCCTTGCGGAACGCCCGCCGCGCTCCAGCGCAAACCGCTCCGCAAGCGCCTCCAGCGTACCAGTTTCCAATTGCGCCCCCCGGGCTTCCGCCAAGCGCCGGACGATCTCCAGATACGTCTCCTTATTGGGCTTCTGGAACGTCACATGCAGTCCGAACCGCTCCGACAGCGAAATCATCTCCTGCATCGTCTCCCCCCGGTGGACATCGTCCCCCTCCCGGTCAGAGAACGTCTCCCGTACCAGATGCCGCCGGTTGCTGGTAGCATAAATGGCCACATTCCGGCTCTTCGCCGACACCGACCCCTCCAGCACCGCCTTCAATGCACTGTACCGGTCATCCCCCTTCTGAAAGGACAGATCGTCAATGAACAATATGAACTTCAGCGGATTGTCCGTCAGCTCGTCCAGCAGCGCGGGGATGGAGCGCAAAAGCTCCTTGCGCACCTCAATGATCCGCAGCCCCTGGGGATAGAGCTCATTGACCACCGCCTTGATGGTGGAGCTCTTCCCCGTGCCCGCGTCGCCGGTGAGGAGCACATTCGCCGCCGGACGCCCCGCAAGCAGTGCCCGCGTATTGTCCAGAATCAGCGCCTGCTCCCGCCGGTAGTCCACCAGCTCGGTCAGCCTCGTCTCATCCGGATGCCGCACCGGGACCACATGCCCCCCTTCATCCAGGTAGAACATATGGTGCCGGGCGTACATCCCCCAGCCGTAGCGGCCCACATTCTCCAGCCGCTCCCGGTACAGCGCCGCAAGGTCCACCTCCGTGGTCCCGAACCAGGGCAGGTATTCAGAATCGCTCCTCAGAAGCGGCAGTGCCAGCGTCTCCGGCGTCAATTCCGCCGCCGCTTGCAGAGTCCTCAGCTCCTCCGCCGCCGTCCGCACCAGATACTCCGGCAGGGCCTCTCCACGGCCCGCCGCCCGGATGCACACGTTCTCATCCTGCTCCACAGCCCTCTGGATATGCCGCCCCAGGTCCCCTCCGGCCCGGTAGAGCCGGGAGACAAATTCCCCATAGGACCCCAGCGCGTCCCAGTTGCTCAGGTCCGCACAGTCCCGCACACACCGCGCCAGCGCCTCCATCACCGGGTCCCGCAGCAGCCCGCGAAATACCGCCAGGCTGTATAGCCGGGAGCTCAATTCCTTCAACGTCATATCAGTTCAGCACCGCCCCCGACGCCCCGCTGGACACCAGCGCCGCATACCGCTTCAGATAGCCCGTCAGCTCCTTCTTCTTGGGGACAAAATGCTTCATACGCTCTGCCAGCACCTCGGGTTCGACCTTCAGCTCCAGCTTCCCGGCGGGGATGTCGATGGAGATGATATCCCCCTCCTCCACCACGCCGATGGCCCCGCCGCTTGCCGCCTCCGGCGACACATGGCCGATACACGCCCCCCGGGTCGCCCCGGAGAACCGCCCGTCCGTGATGAGCGCCACGCTGGAGCCCAGTCCCATGCCCATGATGGCGCTGGTGGGATTGAGCATCTCACGCATCCCCGGACCGCCCTTGGGCCCCTCATAGCGGATGACCACCACGTCGCCAGGGTTGATCTTCCCGGCGTTGATGGCCGCCTGGGCGTCCTCCTCGCACTCGAAGACCCGTGCAGGCCCCTCGTGGAAGAGCATCTCCGGCGCAACGGCGGACCGCTTTACCACACTGCCGTCGGGAGCCAGGTTCCCCCGGAGCACAGCGATGCCGCCGGTCTCGCTGTAGGGATCCTCAATGGGCCGGATGACCTCCGGGTCCTGATTCTCGCACCCGGCGATGTTCTCCCCAACGGTCTTGGTGGTAACCGTAAGGCAGTTGAGGTCCAGCAGGTCCCTCTTGGCAAGCTCGTGCATCACCGCATATACGCCCCCTGCCTCGTCCAGCTCCTCCACGTAGGTCCGTCCCGCGGGGGCCAGGTGGCAGAGGTTGGGCGTCTTTGCGCTGATGGCGTTGGCGATATCCAGGTTGATCTCAATCCCGCACTCGTGGGCAATGGCAGGCAGGTGGAGCATACTGTTGGTGGAGCACCCCAGCGCCATGTCCACAGTGAGCGCGTTGCGGAACGCCGCCTCGGTCATAATATCCCGGGGCCGGATGTCCCGCTTGATGAGCTCCATCACCGCCATGCCCGCGTGCTTGGCAAGCTCGATGCGGCTGGAGTACACGGCGGGGATGGTCCCGTTGCCCCGCAGGCCCATGCCCAGCGCCTCGGTCAGGCAGTTCATAGAGTTGGCCGTGTACATCCCCGAACAGGAGCCGCAGGTGGGACAGGTCTTGCACTCGTACTCCCGGAGCTTCGCCTCGGTCATGGTCCCGGCGTTGAACTTGCCTACCGCCTCGGAGATGGTGGAAAAGCTGGTCTTGCCGCCGTCGATGTGCCCGGCCAGCATGGGCCCGCCGCTGACGAACACCGTGGGCAGGTTCAGCCGCGCCGCCGCCATCAGCAGGCCCGGCACGTTCTTGTCGCAGTTGGGGACCATCACCAGGGCGTCAAAGCCGTGGGCCAGGGCCATGGCCTCGGTGGAATCGGCGATGAGGTCCCGGGTCACCAGGGAGTACTTCATGCCCCGGTGGCCCATGGCGATGCCGTCGCAGACCGCAATAGCCGGGAAGACGATGGGGGTCCCCCCCGCCATCGCCACGCCCAGCTTTACCGCGTCCACGATCTTGTCGATATTCATGTGCCCGGGGACGATCTCGTTGTAGGAACTCACAACGCCCACCAGGGGGCGGGATATCTCCTCCTCCGTGAGGCCCAGGGCGTGGTAGAGGGCCCGGTGGGGGGCGTTCTGGGGGCCCAGCTTCAGGGGATCGCTTGTCATTATAGAAACCTTCTTTCTTACAAGGCCCCGCCGGAAACGGCAGGGCCTTTCAGCGTTTTAGGTGTTTATTGGGGCGGCGCGGTGAAGAGCTCCACGTTCTGAGGCGTCGGGGCCGGCTGGGCCTGGACGCTCTCCCGCCACTTGCGGAACGCCTCCTCCCCCGCCGGATAGCGCCGCATCCGGTAGTCGATATTAGCCAGGGTGGTCCGTGTCACATCGCACCCCGCCGGGACCAGCCACAATGCCTCCCGGTCCCCGTCGCCGAAGCCGTTGTGCCGGTCCACGCCGATACGGAAGAGGTTCTTGGCGAAATAGGCGTTGTCCTCCGTATGGGCGGCCATCAGACGCCGGATATCCGTCTTGTCCTCCTCGCAGAGGGCGAAGGAGACGGGGCCCTGGACCGCCAGCTTCTCCCGCACGGCCAGGACGGAGAGGGGCTGTCCCGCCTCGTCTACGAAATAGCCGTCCATGGACGGATCCAGCATCACCCAGCCCTTTTCCGGATCGTAGACCTCCGTGACCACATGGTTGTCCCCGTCGTAGGGGGAGTAGGGCATGAGATGCGCCCGCCGGGCGTAGATGCCCAGGGCCAGACAGCACTCCGCCAGAATTTTCGCCTTGTTCACGCAGTTGATGCCCTGCGCAGGGTTGTCCAGGCTGTACTCCAGCAGGTCCAGGGCGTTGAAGGGGACATGGTTGTCGTAGTCTCCCTTGTGGGTGAGCCGGGGGGCCATCCAGTGCAGGAGCCGGACGCTCCGCTCAAAGGCCGTGCCCTCCCCGGCGGTCCGGTCGATGCCGTAGCGCTCGATGAGGGTCCGGTACTCCGGGCAGGCGAAGTCGTAGGTGATCTCCCCCGCCCCCGGGCCCGCCGCGAAGGACTGGTTGTTGAAGAGGATGCCGGTGTAGATGTCGAAGAGGTTCTGCTGGAAGAGCGCGTTGTCCTGGTCTGTCATGGCCTCAGCCTCCTTGTTTAGTTGTTGATGAGCTTATCCTCGTCGGACCAGCTGTAGAGCTTGCGGATGTCGGCCCCCACGATCTCGGCGGGGTGCTCGGAAGCCTTCTTCCGCATGGCGTTGAAGTGGACCTGGGCCCCGGCGGAGGACATATCCAGGAGGAAGTCCTTGGCAAAGGTGCCGTCCTGGATGTCGGAGAGGATCTTCTTCATGGTCCTCTTGGTCTCCTCGGTGATGAGCTTGGGGCCGGTGATATAGTCGCCGTACTCGGCGGTGTTGGAGATGGAGTAGCGCATTCCGGCAAAGCCGCTCTGGTAGATGAGGTCGACGATGAGCTTCATCTCGTGGATGCACTCGAAGTAGGCGTTGCGGGGGTCGTAGCCCGCCTCCACCAGGGTCTCGAAGCCCGCCTGCATCAGTGCGCACACGCCGCCGCAGAGGACCGCCTGCTCGCCGAAGAGGTCGGTCTCGGTCTCGGTGCGGAAGGTGGTCTCCAGAACGCCCGCCCTTGCGCCGCCGATGCCCAGGGCGTAGGCCAGGCCGATGTCCCAGGCGTCGCCGGTGGCGTCCTGCTCCACGGCGATGAGGCAGGGCACGCCCTTGCCGGCCTGATACTCGCTGCGGACCGTGTGGCCGGGGCCCTTGGGGGCGATCATGATGACGTTGACGTTCTTGGGGGGCTTGATGCAGCCGAAATGGATGTTGAACCCGTGGGCGAATGCCAGGGTCTTGCCCTCGGTGAGGTTGGGCTCGATGGACTCCTTGTAGAGCTTGGCCTGCTTCTCGTCGTTGATGAGGATCATGATGACGTCGGCGGCCTTGGCGGCGTCGGCGGCGGTCATGACGGTGAGGCCCTGGCTCTCGGCCCTGGCCCAGCTCTTGCTGCCCTCATAGAGGCCCACGACGACCTTCACGCCGCTGTCCTTCAGGTTCAGGGCGTGGGCGTGGCCCTGGGAGCCGTAGCCGATGATGGCCACCGTCTTGTTGGCCAGCTTCTGAAGATCGCAGTCCTGCTGATAGAAAATTCTTGCCATGA
>Ga0137308_101030_pt1 | contig 32974 bp, 24 predicted proteins | sample Inofrocosms_June_FD_97181 | JGI IMG/M metagenome (GOLD analysis project Ga0137308, IMG submission 97181) | Mouse cecal microbial communities from Vienna, Austria - N-Acetylneuraminic and N-Acetylglucosamine D2O microcosms_June | ecosystem: Host-associated > Mammals > Digestive system > Large...
TGCGCCCCATACTTCTTGTCCGGGATTCAATATAATAATTTCCGGTTCCATTGATGATGGGCTTCAGATATAGAAGAAACAGCTTCCGTCCATTTTCCTCTGCGAATTTTTCCGTACAATCGTAATAAACTTCATGATAATGCTCCAGAAATTTCATCAGGATCAACTCCATATCCAGAATCCCATTTTTTACAAACTGGTTCCTAGACTGCAGAGCCGTGTCATATGTCTTGCTTTCCAGAATATCTTCTGCCAGAAAAAGATCATAGAAAAAGGTTTCAAAGATGCGGTTGGCAATGACAGCCCGTTCCTCTTCTTCTTTGATGAATCCGAATAAAACACCGATCTTCACAGGCTGGCTGACAGGATAATATGGAAAACTTTTCCCTCCGAACAGAATCGAATAGATCATCCGTTTCAGTTCCGGATAATCCAGGACTTTTTTCTGCATATCGTCAAATAGTGTATTTGACGATTTTAAGATCATCCTGACAGCTTCTGATACTCCGGTCCGGCACCAGCTGCAATTTTCATCAATCAGCTTGCAGATCCGGGAGACCAGATAAGGATAGCCGGAAGTATAATCATAGATTGCCCGGGCTATTTGCGGGATATCCATTCCGGTGTGGTGGTCGTGCTCGTATTCAGTAAGCATGCCTTCAATTCCGCTAACGGACAAGGACAGATCCATGTTAAAATCAGCCGCAATGTTCCAGGGGCTGTTATACTTCGTTTCCTGTCCGGGGTGTATCTTCAGCTTTAAATTTTTGATATCATAAACCCCGGCTAAAATCACGGATTGGAAGGTATGATCCTGGCCTTTCTGCTGTTCCAGATATTTTGCCCGGAGCAGTCCGAGAAAGGACAAAAATATCTGATTATCAGAACTTTTGTCCACTTCATCAATCATCATAACGATGCCTTTTTCACAGGATCTGCACAGCTCTGTAATCTTGTCGCTGAAATCCTCCAGCGCAAATTCTCTCGACAGCGGCGCGTTCCATGCATTCAAAACCCCGGCAGGAATGTTCTGCATGCTCAATTTTTTCCCGATCCTTCGGACAAGGCCCGCGGCAAAGGTGTAAGCCGAGACAAACAGATCGTCTGCCGCTTCAAAGCTCAGGCTGAGTACAAGATAGCGCTCGCAGAGCTTTTTTTCCAACAGATATAGGGTGGTGGTCTTTCCGTATTGGCGGGCCCGGTTGATCGTAAAATAGGCACCCCGATCCACCAGCGTTTCCGTAATCATGCGTACGGTTGCGCTGATATCCACCATATAATGCTTTTCCGGAATACAGATTCCCGTCACGTTAAAATATTTTGCCATCATAGAACCCTTTCATTACTGATACCCCCAATACACCGTGATCACCGACATCATCGGATCCTCCACATACGTATACCACACCGTATCCAGCCCATAGTGCACCGCCAAAGTCTGGGCGGCCTGGGGGATCACGTTGTTGATGATATCGTCATGGGCCTGGAGATAGAGGTCATTGTAGGAAAATTTACAGGAAAAGGAGGGTCTCATCTCATAAATGGACTGATTCATGTTCAGCAGCATGACATAGCTGTCGTAGCCCTCATAATACATTCCGTTCAGCACATAGTAGTCCAGATCCATGGAAGGACATTCCGGATAGGGGATTCCGGCCTCGGGAGTGTGGCTTCGGTACAGTTCCGAATCCGCACAGCACAGATACCCGTAGTTGATACTGTCCAGCGGGATGCTGGCCCCATTTTCCTCCTGCAGAAATACCGGGTCGCCGAAGGTCACATCCATATGATAATATTGTCCGTTGCAGCGCACGATGTTCCAGGCATGGGGGCCCTGCTGTGGGATTGTCCCAATGGCGTAGATACATTCAATGCCCAGCCTCTGGAGCAGATACTGGGCGGCGCGGGAGTAGCCGGCACAGACAGATACCCGGTTGACCAGGGAACTGTAAATATTCTGGTTGTCCGGGGAGTCCAGGTTATAATCCACGGTATTTACCAGATATTCGAATACATAGCGGATCCGGTCATATTCCGGGGCATCCACTGCAATGCCGGCCAGGCAGGCGTTTGCCGCGGCGTCGATCTGCGCCTGACGCTGCTGCAGCTCCTCACCCAGGCAGGTATAGGCCGGCCGGACCTCGGAGTAGTCGGTATAGCTGGTGATCTGGGTACTGCCTGTACACCAGAAGATCTCCGGGCGGTCATACAGGAGATATTCGTAGATCATGGAAAATTCTTTGGTATCGCCGGTATGGATATAGAAGCTTTCGGCCTGTCCGCGTACTGCCTGCAGGATCTCTTTGTAGATCAGCTGCTGTCCGTCGCTTAACAGCTGATAATAAAATCCCGAAGAAACCTCGGACTCTTCAATGACGATCTCGGAAAATGGAATGGATTCTTCGATCGTCTGAGAGACGGCATTTTTGATGATATTAACATTTTCCGGCACTTTTTGAAAATAGATGGTTGCTGCTTCCCTGGCACCCCAGATGCAGAATCCAACACAGACCAGCAGCATAAAGACTAACGGAAAAATCCGCTTTTTTTTCTTCCTTCTCATTGCAGCTCCTTTACGGTTTTCTGCTTCATTTATAATTTGTCACCAATTTTCGCCAGAAAATTGATGACCTGCTTGCGCACCAGCGCAATTCCTATTATACCGTCTCTTTTCTGAAATGTAAACCCATCATTACGATCTGCGGCCACTTTACCGATCCCGTATTTATAATATTGACAAACCGATTCTTTGGTTATATTCTATATCCATGAGATGGTTTTCCGATCTGAGGGGGAGGACTGTCTTCAAATCCTCATATTTTTTAGTTATTGCGAGGTGAAACAAATGATGCATGTTTTTTACTGCATAAAATGCAAAAGATATCACTACACGAACAATCAGGCACGGGCCGTTTGCTGCGGCCAGCCCATGTATCATGTGGATATCGAATTTACAGATTTTGTGAAAATGGATCTGGATGAGCGGAGAGAAGCTCTTAAAATTTATGCATTAGCAGACTAACACGCCTTCCGGCTCAGGACAGGATACGCTTGACAGGAGCCGGATGAAAAAACCGACTGTACGGTCGGAAAAAGATCTGCGCGGCGCTTTTCGGGGGGAACCGGGGGAGCGCCGCGCAGATCTTTTGCTCTATAGGAAAATGACTGCTTATGCAGCCGCGCTTCGGCGCAAGTGTGCGTTAAAACGCACACTTTTTCATACCATCGTATACAGAAAGGCTGCCAGTGGCAGGCTTTCTGTATCTAACTGTTTCAGGTCAATTCGGCGATCCGGGATACCCCTACATAGATTTCCGATATTTTGTACCAGGTCCGGTAATCTACCGTGCCGGTCTGGGGAAGCCCGAACACCGACTGGAATACCCGGACGGCTTCCGAAGTCGCCGGGCCGTACATTCCATCCACCTGGATACTCGGTATGGCAGGGTATGCCCCGGCGATGACATTGATCTGTTCCTGAAGCTGCCGGACCTTATCGCCGCTGGAGCCGTTTTCCAGCACATAGCCGGGCCAGGAGGAGGGAACGCCGGAGATCTCCTGCGCGGTATTGATATACATGTTATCCCCATAATAATACCGCAGGATCTCAATTGCGGAGTAGCCCTGTTCTCCCAGGGACATAGACCCCCACTGCTGCATCCAGTTGGGGCAGGACACCCTTTGGCCATCGCAGTACTGGGTCAGGATCGGCTGCCGGACATTGGGCCGGGACAGATAATTTGCAAAAAGCTCATCCACGATCACGGAAATCGTATTAAAGTAGTTCCGCTCCGGGATCCATTTGTGGTCAAATGCGGTAGAAGAGGTGATCGTGAAATCGTAACCCCGGTTCCGGTACCCCGAAACCACCGATGATTCTACAGGGAGCACTCTGTGGAGTGCTGTTTTCGGCAGCTACCGTGTTCCCTCAGAGGCTTCCGCGCCGTCGATCAGATAATCGTATGACACATGGAAGATCTCCTTTAATGCCTTCAATTCCAGATCAGTTACATACCGTTTATTTGTTTCAATTCTTGTGATCACATTTTTATCCATATCATATCCGGCAAGCTGAAGCCGGTAGGCCAAGTCACGCTGAGAATAATTGCTTTTCTTACGAAGCTCGATCAGATGTTTGCCGACAAGATTTTTCTCCCCTGTCTGTGTTCTTGGTTTTGGCATAATAAATCCTCCTTTTTCTTGTCTCACTTTCAGCACCTTGCAATGATTTTACTAACGTTCATGTATGCGAAAGGTTGTAAAAATGAGACGGTCTGATATTTTTAAGAGTACAAAATACCATAGAAAAATCCCTGCCAAAAGCGATGGGAAAATGCCGCAACATAAACGTAACATAAACCGTCCGGAAAGTGATTTCAAAGTTTTCGTTTACATGCAGTCAGGGTATGGACCGGAAAGAAGTTTGTAAAATTCTTGAAAAAAGGGGCGCTTTTTCCTATAATAAAGCTACAGGAGGATACGAGCATGAGAGAAACAAAGATGACGATCGACAAGGCATACAAGGTTTCACCGGTGGATCCTAGAATTTTCGGCTCTTTTATCGAGCATTTGGGCAGAGCCGTATACGGCGGGATCTATCAGCCCGGGCACGTGAGCGCGGACGGGGATGGGTTTCGGCAGGACGTACTGGAACTGGTGAGGGAACTGCGCGTACCAGTGGTGCGCTATCCGGGAGGCAACTATGTGTCTAATTTTTTCTGGGAGGACAGCGTCGGGCCGGCCCAGGAACGCAAGCCCAGGCTGGATCTGGCCTGGAGGAGCCTGGAGCCGAATACCTTCGGGCTGGGAGAATTTGTGAAATGGGCCGGCAAGGCCGGTTCGGATGTGATGATGGCGGTAAACCTGGGGACCAGGGGGACAAAGGATGCCTGCAATCTGCTGGAATACTGCAATCACCCTTCCGGGACAAAATACAGCGACCTCCGGAGAAAACACGGCGCGGAAGATCCCTATCACATCAAGCTGTGGTGCCTGGGAAATGAGATGGACGGAGAGTGGCAGCTGGGCCACAAGAATATGCAGGAATACGGAAGGCTCTCGGAGGAAACGGCCAAAGCCATGAAGCTGATGGATCCTTCCATTGAGCTGGTTTCCTGCGGCAGCTCCTTTATGGGAATGCCGACATTTCCGCAGTGGGAGGCCACCACGCTGGAATGTAATTATGATTATGTGGATTATATTTCCCTTCACCAGTATTATGGAAATGAAGCTCAGGACAGCGCCGATTTTCTGGCTCTTTCGGATGATATGGAGAAATTCATCCATACGGTGGTGTCGGTCTGCGATTTTGTGAAGGCAAAAAAACGCGGCAGCAGGAAGATCAATCTCAGCTTTGACGAGTGGAACGTGTGGTATCATTCGAAAGACGAAGAAATGGACATCACACAGAATCATCCCTGGCAGATTGGTCCCCGTCTCCTGGAGGATCATTATAACTTTGAAGACGCGCTGGTGGTGGGGCTGATGCTGATCACGCTGCTCAAACATGCGGACAGGGTAAAGATCGCGTGTCTGGCGCAGCTTGTCAATGTCATCGCGCCGATCATGACCGACGCGCAGGGCGGTGCATGGAAGCAGACGATTTTTTATCCTTTCCTGCATGCTTCCGCCTATGGCAGGGGAACGGTCATTGAGACGATCATTGACACCCCTCTTCATCAGACCAGCGGACACGGGGCAGTGACCGATGTAGTCAGCGTGGCGGTGTATCAGGAGGAAAAAGAGGAGCTTACAGTTTTTGCGGTGAACAGGAATCTGGAAGAGGACCAGCACATGAGTATAGACCTGAGAAGCTTTGAGGGATATGGGATTTTGGAAAAGCTGGAGCTGGTTTCGGAGGATCTGAAGGCGGAGAACTCCCTGTTTGAAGAAAAGGTGGCTCCTATCCGGGATACAAATGTCAGGATGGACGGACAGAGAGCGGAGACGGTGCTGAAAAAGGCATCCTGGAATGTGATCCGGTTCGGAAAGTCAGAATAGAATACGAAAGAAAGGGCGCGGCCGGAACATGGCTGCGTCTTTTTTGATGAAAGCGCGCGGAAAAAAGCAGCATCTCAGAGCGATTCGTAAGAGACGCGGAAGCCGGCAGGAAATATAAAAACACAGCGCATAATTCGATATCAAACTAAATTATAGATAAAAAGTATAAAAAAATCATGAAATAAAGAGCCTTGTATTGACAAATATTGTGAATAAACATAAAATAACCATTAGACATCTAACTAAATGAGAGGAGGACAGACAGGATGGATATGAATGTGGATCATATGCAGACTCTGGGAGTGCTGGCCCAGGTGACACACCTGAGCAGCTGCCACGCAAAGGAGATGTTCGGAAAGTATGATTTAAAGCCGGGCCATGCGGGAATATTATTTGTATTGAATCAGGAAGGGGAGCTGTCCCAGAGAGAGCTTGCCAAAAAGATGAACCTGACGCCCCCCACCATCACCTCAGTCATCCAGAAGATGGAAAAGCTGGAGTATATCCGGCGCAAGCCGGACGAAAAGGATCAGCGGGTCCTGCGACTTTGCGTTACGGAGAAGGGGAAGGCTTTTATTGATGACATCTGCAGGGTAGGGAAACAGATTGAGGAAATGGTGTTCCGGGGAATGAGTATGGAGGAGACTCTGCTGCTGAAGCGCCTGCTCGTACAGGTCCGGGATAACCTGATGGAAGGTCAGGATCCTTCCGCCTTGCGGCCGCCGATGTGATGGCGCGAAGTGACCAACTTGTGAAAGGAGACGAACGATGCGAAAATTATTTCAATATATGGGGATGTACTGGAAAACGGTGCTCCTTGTGTTCCTGATCCTGATCGTGCAGGCATATTGTGATCTGTCCCTGCCGGCCTACACCTCGGACATTGTCAACGTGGGCATCCAGCAGGGCGGGATCAGTGAGCCGGTTCCGAAAGCTGTTTCCCGGGAAGGGATGGAACGGATCCTGATCTTCCTTCCGGATCCGGAGGACCAGGAGAAGGTATGGGATGCCTATGAGGAGGATTCCCATGTCTATGACAAAGCGGCATTTGTCTTAAAGGACAGCATGCAGAAAGAGGCAGAAGAGGGCGGTGAAGCCTATGACGAGCTCTCGGAGATCCTGAGCCTGCCTATGATGCTCATTCAGGGTTTTTCCTCCGGAAGCGATACCACGGAGCAGATCCAGGCACAGCTTATGGCAGGAATCCCTGCGGAAATGGTGCCGGAGGACGGGGATTTATTCGATATCCTTGGAATGCTCCCTCCAGAGCAGGTGGAGCAGATGCTGGAAGAGATCCGAAGCCAGACGGCGGATATGCCGGAAACGATCCTGGAGCAGGCGGCCATCTCTTATGTGAAAACAGCCTATCAGGAGCTGGGAATGGATCTGGATCGACTGCAGCTCGGATATCTCACAAGGACCGGAGCGAAGATGATCGGGCTCGCCTTTCTGGGCATGCTCTCCAGCGTCATGGTAGGACTTCTGGCCTCCAGAGTAGGAGCGGCTTCCGGGCGGGATCTGCGGGGAAAAGTATTCCGTAAGGTGGTGGGCTTTTCTAACAATGAATTTGACCAGTTTTCCACGGCCTCTCTCATCACCCGGAGCACCAACGACATCCAGCAGATCCAGATGCTCATGGTCATGCTGCTGCGCATGGTACTGTATGCGCCGATCCTGGCGGCAGGGGGGATCTACCAGGTATTCCGGACCAATGTGTCCATGTCCTGGATCATTGGGCTGGCAGTCCTCCTGATCGGGCTTGTGATCCTGCTGCTCTTTACGGTAGCCATGCCCAAGTTTAAGATCATGCAGAAGCTGGTAGACCGGCTGAATCTGGTGACAAGGGAGATCCTGACCGGGCTTTCCGTGATCCGGGCATTCAGCACGGAAAAGCATGAGGAAAAACGGTTTGACACGGCGAATCTGGATCTGACCAGGACGAACCTGTTTGTCAATCGGGCCATGACCTTTATGATGCCTTTGATGATGATCATTATGAACGGTGTCTCAGTCCTGATCATCTGGACCGGGGCACACGGAATCAACGAGGGGCAGATGCAGGTCGGGGATATGATGGCATTTATCCAGTACACCATGCAGATCATCATGAGCTTCCTGATGCTGTGCATGATCTCCATAATGCTGCCCAGGGCGGCTGTGGCGGCGGAGCGTGTGGATGAAGTGCTGACCAGCGAGACGTTGATCCACGATCCGAAGGAACCTGAGCGGCTTCCGGAAAAAACAGAAGGAGTGCTGCGCTTTGACCGCGTATCCTTCCGGTATCCGGGGGCCGATGAGGATGTGCTCCACGATATCACATTTACGGCAAAGCCGGGCGAGACGACAGCCATCATCGGAAGCACCGGAAGCGGAAAATCCACCCTGGTTAATCTGATCCCCCGTTTTTACGATGTGACAGAGGGCTCTATCACCCTGGACGGTATCGATATCCGGGAGCTTCGCCAGCATGATCTGCGGGAAAAGCTGGGCTATGTGCCTCAGAAGGGAGTGCTGTTCTCCGGGACCATCGGCTCCAACATCCTGTTCGGGAATCAAAAAGGGTCCGACGGGGAAATGCAGGAGGCTGCGGAGATCGCTCAGGCCATGGAATTTATCGAAACGAAGCCGGACCGGTTTGAAAGTTCCATCTCCCAGGGCGGGGCAAATGTTTCCGGCGGGCAGAAGCAGCGCCTGTCCATCGCGAGAGCGGTGGCAAAGCATCCGGATGTATTCATTTTTGACGACAGCTTTTCCGCGCTGGATTATAAGACCGATGTGACACTGCGGAAGGCTCTGAAGGAAAAGACAGAAAACAGTACGGTCCTGATCGTGGCGCAGCGGATCAGCACCATTCTCCATGCGGAGCAGATCATTGTACTGGACGATGGAGAAGTGGCGGGGATCGGCACCCACAGGGAGCTTTTGAGGGACTGTGAAGTATACCGGCAGATTGCGGAATCCCAATTGTCGGAACAGGAGCTTGCCGAAACAGGAATCAATTCCAGAAAGGAGGAACTGACCCATGAGTAGAGAGCAGAGAAGAGGGCCTGTGGGCCGGGGGCACGGCCATGGGATGAGGCCGGGAGAAAAAGCGAAGGATTTTAAGGGCACCATCAAAAAGCTGGTCCGCTACATGAGCATCTACAAAATTCAAATGCTGTTTGTACTGATCTTTGCGGTGGGCGGCACGATCTTCAATATCCTGGGGCCGAAGATCCTGGGGAAGGCGACGACAGAGATTTTCAACGGCCTGGTCAGCAGGGTATCCGGAACCGGCGGCATGGATTTTGAAAAGATTGGACGGATCCTGCTGCTGACGCTGGGACTCTATGGGGTGAGCGCGCTATTTTCCTTTATCCAGGGATATATCATGACCGGGATCTCCCAGAAGACGACCTACCGCTTCCGAAAGGCGATCTCGGAGAAGATCAACCGGATGCCTATGAGTTATTTTGACAAAATGACCTATGGGGAGGTCCTTTCCCGGGTTACGAACGACGTGGATACGCTGGGGCAGAGCCTGAATCAGAGCGCCACACAGATGATCACCTCCGTGACCCAGATGGTGGGCGTGCTGATCATGATGCTCTCCATCAGTCCGCTGATGACACTGGTCGCGCTTCTGATGCTGCCGGTTTCCGTTGCCATGATCTCCCTTATCATGGCCAAATCCCAGAAATATTTCCGGGGACAGCAGGAGTTTCTGGGAAATGTAAACGGCCAGGTGGAGGAGGTCTATTCGGGCCACAATATCATCAAGGCGTTTAACAAGGAAGAGGAGACAATAGAAACCTTTGAAAAGACGAACCAGCAGCTGTATGATTCTGCGTGGAAATCTCAGTTCTTGTCCGGCATGATGATGCCCATCATGCAGTTTGTGGGCAATCTGGGCTATGTGGGAGTGGCCATCCTGGGCGGCTATCTGGCCATCAAGCAGGCCATTGAGGTGGGGGATATCCAGTCCTTTACCCAGTATGTGCGGAACTTCACCCAGCCCATCCAGCAGGTGGCACAGGTGGCGAACATGCTGCAGTCCACCGCGGCGGCTTCGGAGCGTGTCTTTGCGTTTCTGGAGGAAGAGGAGGAGGACCAGACCGTGCCGGATCCGGTATCCGTGGACGGCCTTCTGGGAAATGTAGAATTTTCCCATGTGCATTTCGGCTATAATCCGGAAAAAACCATCATCCATGATTTTTCCGCAAAGGTCACGGAAGGGCAGAAGATTGCCATCGTAGGCCCCACCGGAGCCGGAAAGACCACCATGATCAAGCTGCTGATGCGGTTCTATGATGTGAACAGCGGGGCCATCCTGATTGACGGCCACAATGTCCGGGACTTTAACCGCAGCGAGCTCCGCATGATGTTCGGTATGGTACTGCAGGATACCTGGCTGTTCCACGGCAGCATCCGGGACAATATCCGGTATGGGAAGCTGAATGCCACCGACGAGGAAGTGGTCGCGGCGGCGAAGGCAGCCAGAGTGCACCGGTTTGTACAGACTCTGCCGGGCGGGTATGATATGGAATTGAATGAGGAAGCCAGCAATGTGTCCCAGGGACAGAAGCAGCTCCTGACCATTGCCAGGGCCATTCTGGCAGATCCGAAGATCCTGATCCTGGATGAGGCCACCAGCTCCGTGGATACCCGGACGGAGATCCAGATCCAGAAGGCTATGGACACCCTGATGAGGGGAAGGACCAGCTTTGTGATCGCCCATCGGCTCTCCACCATCCGGGACGCGGACCTGATCCTGGTCATGAAGGACGGAGATATCGTGGAACAGGGAAATCACGAGGAATTGATCGCGAAGGGCGGATTCTATGCGGAATTGTATAATTCCCAGTTTGAGAAGACGGCATAAGGATCGGGCCGACAGAGGGCAGAGCAGCCAGCTCCGGCATCCGTAAGAAAAAAAGGAAGCGCAAATGTAAAACACATTGATTCAGGCAGCTGGCTTTGCAGAAGGAGGAATAGAATCTGGCTTTGGGAAATAGTTATAGTAGAAAAGCTCTGTCAGAGATATGCGGGAGATTCAGGAGAAGTTATGTCTGAGAATGAATATCGGCAGGTTTGCATGGACGTAGAGGGCATCAATGTGATTTTGGAATTTCCGGCGGAACAGCCATCTGGACAGGAAGGAGAACGCTCGGGAATCGAGTCAGGAGATGAAGAGCAGTTGAAACAGGAAATCCGGGAAATCCTGATCAGTGTATTGCTGGAAAAAATGAAATTATGATTTTTCTGCGTTACTATTCATGGTGGTGCAGTCGGAAAATGTGGATTTTTCGACTGCGCCATTGCATTTCAGGAATAGGACGGGCCTCAAAATAATAGGAATATTAGAAACCGGATCACTGTGCCAGGCAGTGATGGAAAAGGAAGCGGATCGTTCTGTGAAGCGTGTCAGAATGCTGCTGCGGGTCAGCTCCAATCAGCAGCTGGAAGCAGACGGGGACCTGTCGGTCCAAAGACAGATCGTGCTGGATTATATCGGACAGCACGAGGACTGGGTGGCGGATGAAAAAGAATACTTTGAGGGGAGTAGAAGCGGCTACAAACATGCGGTCTCCAAAAGAGAAACACTCCAGGAGGCGCTGGAGGATGCCAGGAAGCGGGAATATGAGATCCTGGCGGCTTATAAGGATGACCGGGTGGGAAGGCGCATGTGGGAGATGGGAGCCTATATCATGGCTTTAAAAAGCTGCGGGGTAGATGTTTATACGGTAAAGGACGGATGCATCAGCCCGGAGGCGGATGATATTATGGGGCAGATGATACTGGCCCTCCGCTATGGAAATGCCCAGAAGAGCAGCTCGGATACCGGGATGCGGGTAAAGGATACGGCCCAGAAGCTGGTGCAGAAGGGAAAATTCATGGGCGGGGCGGCGCCTTACGGATATGAGCTCGTACTGTCCGGGGAGCTGAGCAAGCATGGGCGTGCCCTGCACACCTTGAAGATCGTTCCGCGGCAGGCGGAGACGGTAAAGCACATCTATTCATTGTCTTTGAATCAGGAATACGGCTCTGTGAAAATCGCAAACATTTTAAATGAAGATCCCTGTTACAGACAGCTTGCGCCCCGGGATGTGTGGAAGGCCGGAACGATCACCAGTATTCTGACCAATCCCGTGTATGCAGGCTATACGGCATATAAAAGGCGGGAACGGATCAATGGAACATACCATCGTCTGGACCAGTCGGACTGGATCAGGGCAGAAGCGCCCAATGAGGAAATCCGGATCATTGAGGAGGATATATGGAACCGGGTACAGGAAAAAAGAAAGAGAAGGTCGGACCGATACCAAAAGAAGCGGGAGGACCAGGCGGTTTCTGTGATCAGAAGGAATGACGGGATGCTCCCTCTGATTGATGTGAGTTACTGCGGATACTGCGGGGGGAAGCTTATCAACGGGAGCCGGTACCATTACTGGACGATCAAAGGAACCGGGGAAAGGAGATCAAGCAGGACACCAATGTACCGATGTCGGAATGGGGATGGGAGAGCAGATCATCCGACAGCACTGTTTCACGCGGATAGGATGGAAGACGCGGTATTCCAATGTCTGGGGGAATGCATTGGGAGACTTCTGGAACACGACGATGCGGCGGCGGCTGTTTTTGAAAAGCAGAAGATCAGGAAAAAAATCGCAGAAGCGGAATGGAAGAAGGAAGAGGAGGTACTGCGAAGACTGCGGAAAGGAATAGAGGTGATGGAAGGGAAGATTCCGGACGCGATCGCAGGCCGGTGCGGATTTACGGCGGAAGAGCTGGCGGAAGCTGTCAGGAGTCAGAGAAAAAAAGTGTTGGAGCAGGAGCAGGCGGTACAAAGAAGCAGGGAGAGGCGGAACAAGCTGGTAGAAAATGCAGAGAAGCGGGAAGCGATCCGGAAGGCGATCCCTCCGTGGAACCAGATTTTTCAGGAAGCGAATCCGGATACGAAACGGGTGTTAGTTCAAAGGCTGGTAGAAAGGATCCAGGTGACGCGGGAGCAGATCCGGATCCGTTTTAAGGAATTGCCAAGAAATAACTTGTTAATTTGACGCGATATAAATATTCAGCTGCAAAGAAGATAATCGCAGGCGGGGAGGCGGAGGGGCTCACCATGAATCTGTATTGATCACGGGACCATTCCGTATACACCCGGTTCAGGGTAAAGGACATGATCGCCAGCACATTTGCCCGGATGGAAGCCTCGGGCCAGGTGGCGTAGATTTCCGAGGAGGCTACATTTTTGATGTAGTCCCGATATTTCACATAATAATTCTGAGCTGTAGTGTCTCGGGGCGAACCGTCATGCACCACGATATACTCCGGCACGACCACCCTGCTCAGTACGATCTCCCCGGATTCATTGGTGGGCTTGATCTCGTCCTCCGCAATTTTCGGGGGATATTCCCCGTACAGGGTATGGGCAGGGATGACAAAGACCTCTTCTCCTGTATCCGCTGGCGTCAGCGGACGGAGCCGTACATTCTGGATTGCCGTGACATCAGGCAGGATCTCGGCTCCGGAAATGCTGACCGGCTCAAAGCCAGGTGCCCGTACATCCAGCGTATATTCCGCGTAAGGCTGGGCTTCGATGGACGGGTCCAGGCTGTATTCCAGCGGAGGCGCGTTCAGTTCGATGGTTTCAGTCTGCCCGGAGCTGTCTGTGTTCAGCTCCTCTAGCGTGCTGTCCGGAACCCCGGTGTAGGATACGGAGATCACCGCGTCGGACACGGGATAGGAATCCACATCCGAGGTCACATTGATCTGCAGCAATCCCCTTTCAATCTGATCACGCCTTGCCGCGTCATTTTCCGCATTTTCCTGCATTGCCTTAATATAAACCATAATTCCCCCTGTTTGAGATATGTTCTATATCAATATATGCAGTTCGGAGGGTTATTGTGTTGTGGCGCGGATAAGCCGTTGCTCCGTCCGGAAATACGGGAGTCCGGTTCTAAATGGATGAGTTGTCAAAGAGTGACCCATAGCGCGGACGGAGCACCAGGTGAAAAACAAAAAAGGGGTCTTCTCAAAAATGGTCAATGGGGTATAATGGATATAAACCGGTATGGTCAATAAAAGAGACTGCCGCATTTTAAATCTGCGGTAATGGTTGCTTGCACATAATGGAGGAGTTGCCATGAATGAAAAATTTTTTGCGCTGCCGGAAGAAAAACAGCAGAGAATCCTGAATGCCGGCTACCGTGTATTTTCTCAGAATTCTTATAAGAAGAGCCCCATGAGTGAGATCGCGGACGAGGCTGGGATCAGCAAGTCCCTGCTGTTTCATTATTTCCGCAATAAGAAGGAGCTGTACCTGTTTCTCTGGGACACCTGCGCAGAGATGACGATCCGATATCTGGAACAATACGGATGCTACGAACAGACGGATCTTTTTGAAATGCTCTATCGGGGGATGCAGGCCAAGATCCGGCTCATGCATCGTTATCCCTATATCGGCAATTATGCGATGAAGGTGTTCTATGAAAGGGATCCGGAGGTCAGTACGGAGATCCAGGAGAGCTACAAAAGGTATAAGGACATCAAAGCAAACAGCACTCTTCTCAATCTGGATCCGAAGCAGTTTCGGGAAGGGATCGACTTGTCCATGATGTATCAGGAAATGTATCTGGCATCGCTTGGGTATCTCTGGGAATTTATGCAGAATGAGGAGATGGATGTGGATCAGATGGAAGCGGATTTTACGAAAATGTTTGAATTTTGGAAGAAGACCTATCTGAGGGAGTGAAGGCTCGGCAAAAGCAGTGTGCCGGAATACGCGCAGCTGGCAGGCTGCATCAGGAAGCAGAGCCTGGTACCGCAGGAAGAAGATTCATTCGAAAGGAGATGCGAGATGAACGCGATTGAGATGAAAGGACTGACGAAATTCTATGGAAAATCCAGAGGGATCGTGGATTTGAACCTGACGGTTCCGGAGGGAGAATTTTTTGGATTTATCGGTCCCAACGGAGCCGGGAAGAGTACCACGATCCGTACACTTCTGGGGCTGCTCCGAAGCTCCGGCGGCAGCGCCCGGATTTTTGGAAAGGACATTGCGGCAGAGAAAAGCAGTATACTGGCAGAGGTGGGCTATATGCCGTCGGAAGCCGTGTTTTATCCGGGAATGCGGGTCAGGGAGGTGATCCGGCTTTCCGCGGGCTTGCGGAAAAAGGATTGTGCGCAGGAGGCGGAGCAGCTATGCAGCCGGCTGGAGTTGGACGTATCCAAAAAGGTGGACGAGCTGTCATTCGGAAACCGGAAAAAGGTGTCCATCGTATGTGCCCTCCAGCATCACCCCGGGCTGTGCATCCTGGATGAGCCTACCAGCGGTCTGGATCCGCTGATGCAGAGGGAGTTTTTCGAGATATTAAAAGAGAGGAATGCCCAGGGAACCACCATCTTTTTATCCTCCCATGTGCTTTCGGAGATCCAGCGGAACTGCATCAGGGCGGCGATCATCCGGGAAGGAAAGCTGATCGCCTGCGACAGTGTGGAAGCACTCTCCCGGACCAGCGCAAAACGGGTTCATGTCCAGGGCGAGCTCTCTCTGCCTCAATGGAAAGAGATGCGGGACCTGCGGCAGACCGGGAGCGGGATCAGCTTTTTGTACGGCGGAGAGATCCGCAGTCTTCTGCGGGTGCTGGCAGAGCAGGACATCACAGATCTGACCATATCCGAGCCGGATCTGGAGGAGATCTTTCTGCATTATTATCTGGATCCTGCGGGAGACAGAGGAATGAACGGAGGTGAGGAAAAATGATCATGATCCGGCATGAATTAAAGCAAAACAGGATTTCTCTGGCAGCGTGGACGGCGGCAGTGGGCTTTCTGCTTGTAATCTGCATCCTGATCTTTCCGGAGATGAAGGAAGAGATGGACGGAGTCAGCGATATGTTTGCCTCCATGGGAAGCTTTACCGAGGCATTTGGGATGGACAAGATCAGCTTCGGCACGCTGACCGGGTTCTATGCCGTAGAATGCGGAAACATCCTAGGGCTTGGCGGGGCATTTTTCTCGGCGCTCTGCGGGGTGTCCATACTGGCAAAGGAGGAAAAAGACCATACGGCGGAATTTCTCCTGACCCATCCGGTCAGCCGTGCCCGGATCGTGACCTGCAAGCTGGTCGCGGCGGGGCTGCAGATCGTGATCCTGAATGCGGTCATTTATGCGGCTTCCATCGGCTCCATTGCGGTGATTGGGGAGGAGATTCCTTGGAAAGAGGTGTCGCTTCTGCATCTGGCCTATCTGCTGCTGCAGACCGAGATTGCGGCGGTCTGCTTCGGGATCTCAGCCTTTCTAAGGCATGGAGGTATGGGGATCGGGCTTGGCGCGGCGGCCGTCCTGTATTTTCTGAACCTGATCGCCAATATCACCGACAGCGCGGAATTTCTACGGTATATCACACCCTTCGGGTATGCGGAAGGTTCGGATATTGTGACCAGCGTGAGTCTGGAATGGGGGCTGGTCGCGCTGGGGCTGGCATATGGAGCCGCGGGGATTGCGGCGGCATATATGAAGTACTGCAGGAAGGATATTGCGTAAAAGGATCCGGCGGATGTGTGCCTGGAAATTGCTTTCGGTAAGGCATGTTTAGACACGCTCTAATACAGTTTGGATATTTTCCTTCATTTTTTCGGATAAAAGAGCATACTGTACCAGATCTTCTTCACTGAAGTCCTTAAAACGGGCATGGTCATAGTCATTCTGTGCAGCGGCCAGATCTTCCATGATCTGGTCAGCTTCGGGCAGAAGCGTGATCCGGATCTGTCTGCGGCGGGATCTGGAAACAGATCCGAAAGCCTGGGGATCGGCGGTGCTTTCCGCAGGATCCGAAGGAGGAATGCGGTCTGCCCTGGAGGTCCCGTCCGTCCGCCGGATCTCCTCCACCTTGAGAAGCCCCCGCGCGGACAGCTTCTGCAGGGTCAGCGAAAGCGCTCTGCGGGAAACATTTGCAAAATCAGCAAGCTCCGCCCGGGTGGTGATCTGATGAGGCTGGCTCAGGCAGAAAAGCAGGCTGGCCTCGGCTACGGTCAGACCGTTCTTTCGGGCCGCGGTTTCCAGATAATATTCCAGAAGCTTCCGATTTCGGTAGACCTCCATCAGGATGCCCTCCCCGGCGATCGCCTCGCTGCAGACCTTGGTGTGCTCTTCCCCCAGTTTTTTGCTGCCCGGCAGGATGGCAGGAGGAACCATGCCGTCCCCGGCGGCATCCACAAGAAAGCGGTAGACCTGGAGCCGTTTCTTTTCATAATCCGTTTCGTCAAAAACTTGTTTATAGAAATTATTGTAGTATTCAAATACCATCAGCTTCATTCTCACGGTATTGGTGATGCTAGCGCCCTGGCTGGCTAGAGAACCTTTTGTCTTGACATAGTAGTAAATGGGGGCATGCAGGGCATAGAAGGCTTCCCCATGCCGGATATATTCCAGATTGAACATAAAATCCTCGCACCAGCTGATGGTCACATCCATGCGCAGGCGGTATTTCTCCACGATCTCTCTGCGGTACATCTTGTTCCAGAGTACGCCGTAATAAAAATCCGCAGGATTTTCCATCATATGCGACGCAAACTCCTCTCGTGTCATTACGGAATCCTCTTCGATGTCCCCTTTCTGGGACAGACGTTCTCCCACAACCCGGTAAAAATCAGCGATCACCAGATCGCAGCAGTGCTCCTCGGCGGCACGCACGAACAGCTTGGTAGCGTCCGGCGTGATCCAGTCGTCGCTGTCGAGAAATTGAAGATAGGTTCCCCGCGCCTGGTCAATGGCCTGGTTGCGGCTGTCGGATACTCCGGTGTTTTCCTTGTGGATCACACGGACCCGGGAGTCCTGTCCGGCATAACTGTCACAGATGCTGCCGCAGGAATCCGTGCTGCCGTCATTGACCAGCAGAAGCTCAAAATCCGTATATTCCTGGTTCAGGATGCTGTCAATGCAGCGTGCAAGATGCTTTTCGGCATTGTATATAGGAACAATAATACTTACGGTTGGGGTCATGGGTGTACTCTCCTTTACTGTAGGTCTGCTTTGAATATCATTGTATGCGGAAAAGCTGCAGGGGCAGATTTCCTGTGTGGTTACAGATATTTTAGCAGATCTGTAAAGAAATGGAAACGGCGGTTTTCAAAAAGTTGATTCAGCAAAAATATGCGGAAATGTTTTGTTGTGAACCGCATCAAAATATAGTAGAATAATCAAATAAGCAGGTAAATCGATTGAGGTATGCAAATGATTGGTGAGATAGTATATGGAAATCTGATATCAAAACAAACATTGTTGGAAGCATTTGATCTTGCAGAGACAACGGCTCCGAGAATTTCTGCAGTTGGTGCAGGCGGGAAAACCACTACATTAAAACGGCTGGCGGCAGAATATACAGATATGGGAAGGAAGCCGATTGTTACAACCACCACACATCTGTTTAGAGAAGATTCTCCGTTATTTTTGGAAGATCCGTCTGTGGGGGAGATCCTTGCGCTTCTGGACAAAGAGGGTTGTGTATTTGCAGGCGGGAAGGCAGGGAATGGAAAGATAAAGAGCCTTCCCGAGGAGGTTCTGGAAGCGGTTTTAAAGCTTCCGAATCCTGTTTTGATCGAAGCGGATGGGGCGAAAATGCTTCCTGTGAAATTCCCGGCAGACCACGAACCGGTCATTCTGCCGCAGACCACCCATATTTTGTACATATGCGGCATGGACGCACCCGGAAGAAAAATAAAAGAGGTCTGCTTCCGGGCAGATCTTCTGGCAGATTTTTTGGGGAAGTCCCCGGAGGAACTGCTGACAACGCAGGATATTGCGGCTCTTGCACAGAGCAGGCTGGCAGGAAGGAAAGGGGCAGGGGATGGGATGCGGTATGCAGTTGTCCTGAATAAGGCAGATACCCGAAAGCGGCGCGACGCGGCGTTGGAAGTCTGGGAGGCAATGGATCGCAGGAAGGAGATTCGGGTGATTGTTACTGCGAATGGATGGGTCGTATGAATATTGAAGCATATAATCTGGATTCTCTTAGAAAACTGGTCCGAGATCTCCAGGCAGAAAATGAAGGATTAAAAAAATTATTGGATAAAGCAGAAATACCATACGCCAAAAGTGAAGTGTTTTCTGAAATTCCAGCCGATTCCGAAGAATATGATCTGGACCAGGGCGGAAGGATCCAATCACAATATATTGACAAGGAGATGGCCAACCGCTTTTTCGCCATGTTTTGGGGCAGAAAAGACGTGTTTGCGAAACGGTCGAAAAATGGAAACTATTATCCCCAGTGTGCCAATCGCTGGAATCCGATCTGTCCTGCAAATAACAGCGGCAAGCTGCAATGCGGAAAGTGTGATTTTTCCAGCTTCGAACCGTTGACTCAGGGAATGCTCATAAAGCATCTGATCGGTTACAAAGAGGACGGTACGGATGTATTGGGGGTGTATCCATTGCTGCCGGATGGTCATTGCAGATTCCTTGTGTTCGATTTTGATAATCACGAAAAGGGAGCAGAAAAAGAGGATTATGCCAATACGGACAATGAGTGGCATGATGAAGTAGATGCTCTGCGTCTGATCTGCCGGCAAAATAAGATTGATGCATTGGTGGAGCGCTCCCGTTCCGGACGGGGAGCACATATCTGGATCTTTTTTCAAAAACCGATCCCTGCCGCGACGGCAAGAAGCTTTGGGCTTCTGCTTCTTGATCAAGGCGTGTCCACGATCAATCTGAAGTCGTTCCGATTCTATGACAGGATGTACCCATCTCAGGACAAAACGGATTCCATTGGAAATCTCATTGCGCTTCCGCTGCAGGGACGGGCGCTTAAGAATGGAAACAGTGCCTTTGTTGATGAGCATTGGAATGCGTATCCGGATCAGTGGAAAAAATTATTGAATACCCGGAAGCTGACCCAGGAGGAAGTGGAACAATCAATATCACAGTGGCAGGGAGATCTGTTTATACGAAAGGACAGCTCCGATTATATAAAAAGTATAAATCGCCCCAAACCATGGAAACGTCAGGAAGATTTCCGGGAATCGGATGTGGTCGGAAAACTGCACATCGTACTTGCAGACGGAATCTATGTAGATGCCCTGAATTTAAAGCCTTATCTGCAAAATCAGATACGCTGCATGGCCGTATTCGATAACCCGGTCTACTATAAGAAAAAACGATTTGGCTATTCGAATTATTACAATTTCAGTACGGTGTATATGGGGAAGGACGTGGACGGATATATCAAAATACCGCGCGGATTATTGGAAACGTTGATCGAAAAATGCAAAAAAGGCGGGATCAGATATGATATATCGGATCACAGGGAAAAAGGGCGGCCGATTCGCGTGGAATTCCAGGGGGAACTGCGGATGCGGCAGGGCCTGGCGGCACAGCAGATGCTGGTTTATGAAAATGGGATTCTGAGTGCGGCCACTGCTTTTGGTAAGACAGTTGTGTGCAGCTATTTAATCGCTCAGCGGAAAGTAAACACTCTGATTCTTCTGGAAAGTAAAGACCTGCTTTTTCAATGGGAAAATGAGTTGCAGCATTTTCTTAAGGTGAACGAAACGCTCCCGACATATCAGACCAAAACCGGGAAAGTGAAAACAAGAAGCAGTGTCATTGGAAAATTGGGGAGCGGCAAAGACACCATGACAGGTATCATTGATATTGCAATGGTCGGATCGCTATATAAAAAAGGAAATTTTCATGAGAAGCTATATTCTTATGGAATGGTCATCATGGATGAATGCCATCATGCCGCGTCTCCTACTGCGCAGGAAATCCTGAAAAGGATCAATGCAAGATATGTATATGGCGTTTCGGCAACGCCTATGCGAAGTGATAATCTGGAAAAAATCAATTTTATGCTTCTGGGACCAATCCGATACAAGTACACAGCGCTGGAAAGAACCATGGAACAGGGCATAGAACACCTTGTGATTCCGCGTTATACAAGAGTCATCTACACGGGAGGCGGGAAACCGGGCATTAACGCTTTGTATGCATTTATCAGCAGTCACGAGTGGCGGAATCAACAAATCGCAGAAGATGTGAGATCCTGTGTAAAGCTCGGGAGAACGCCTGTCATACTGACCAGATATAAAGAGCAGGCAAAATGGATATATGAGAATGTCAGACAGGCGGCGGATCAGGCTTTCCTGTTATATGGAGGCAATACAGATAAAGAAAACGAAGCTGTCAGAATGCAGATCGAGAAAATTCCGCGGGATCAATCCATGATATTGGTCGCCACAGGACAAAAGATCGGTGAAGGCTTTGACTGTCCGAGACTGGATACGCTGATGCTTGCGGCACCGGTTTCCTATCAGGGAAGGCTGGAACAATATGTGGGCCGGCTGAATCGGGATTATGAGGGAAAGCAGGACGTTGTGGTATATGATTACATAGATTCCCATATTCCCCAATTTCACAATATGTATTTAAAACGGCTTAGGACATACAAGAAAATCGGGTTTCAGATTTCAGCAGATGCGGCGCAGAGGAAGCAGGAGGCTGGGGCAATCTATGATTCAGGAAACTATACGGCTGTGTTCGAACAGGATCTGATCGAGGCGGAAAAAGAGATTATCATTTCCAGCCCACAGATCACGCAGGATAAGGTGGAACGGCTGATCTATTTGATGAAGCCCCGGCAGGAAGCGGGAGTTGACATAACCGTTATCACAGAAAATCCGGAATCGGATGCATTTCATAATGCGGATTTCACATATACGCTGATTGAAGAAATGAAAGGCTGCGGGATCCATACGAAAATTGCGGACGGGGAAGCGGGACACTTTGCTGTTATCGACCAGTCTCTTGTATGGCATGGCGGTATGAATCTTCTTGGAAAAGAGGACGCATGGGATAACCTGATCAGGGTGAGAGATGAAAGGGCAGTAGAAGAACTGCTGGAAATGGTGGAGGAAAGATGAAAGTATGTTTGATTTATCTGGCGGCCGGGAACAGCCGCCGATTCGGTTCCAACAAGCTTTTGTATGAACTGGAGGGGCGGCCTCTGTATCGGCACTTATTGGACAGGCTGGTCAGCCTCAGCAGGCAACATGCCGACTGGGAAGTGATCGTGGTGACACAATATCCACAGATATATGATGAAGTACGCGCGGGAAATATTCGTGCCATATTCTCACCGGACAGCCAGAAAGGGGTATCCTATTCCATCCGTGCAGGTCTGGAAGCTGCGGCAGATGCACAGGCCTGTGCGTTTTTTGTGGCGGACCAGCCCTGTTTTGCAGAAGAGAGCGCAGAGGCCTTTTTGGAATATATGGAAAGGAACCGGGCAGAGCTTGGCTGTGTGACATGCGGGGACCAGACCGGAAATCCGGCCTGGTTTTCCCGAAACTATTTTCCGGAATTGTTGGAATTGAAAGAAGACCAGGGGGGACGGAAGGTTCTGAAAAAGCATCTGGATCAAATCCTATATTTTCCCATTTTGGATGTCGGGGAACTGCAGGATGTGGATACATTACCACAAAATAATAAAAAGCTGTCTTAGAAGCAATCTGATATATACAAAATGAAAAATATAAAAAGAGTCAAGATAGGTAACAGCATAAAATTTTTCCCCAATAGTCCATAAAAACTTTTCTATAGGATAAGATTTTTGATAAATCTTGTCAGAACCGCACAGAATATGCTATACTGACAAATGTGCGCCGCCCCCGCTGGAAAATTCTGGGGCAGGGGCACAGAAAAGAGATGGAGAATGAAAAATGGAAGAGATACTGTTTAAAAGGCCGGAACTGGAGGATCAGGAGATCATTGCCCCGTATTTTGAGAAGGCTCCGAGCAGAAGCTGTGAGCGGACCTTTGCGAATGTTTACCTCTGGTCCAGGCACTATCATGTACAATATGCGGTCATAGAAGGCGCTCTGGTCTTTCGGGATGACGGAGAGAAGCTTGCGTTCGCCTACCCGGCAGGAGAACCGGAGACCGTGAAGCGGGCGCTGGAATACCTGATGCGATACACAGAGGAACAGAAGGCTCCCTTTATACTTTACAATGTCACGGAAGAAAATTTTGCCCAGATGGAGGCATGGTATCCGGAGCAGTTTCAGATCGAGTACCTCCGGGATGAAGCGGACTATGTATATGAGACGGAGAAGCTTGCCACCCTGGCGGGAAAGAAGCTGCACGGCAAACGCAATCACATCAATAAGTTCAAGTCCTTGTATCCGGACTGGAGTTATGAGCCGATTACCGGGAAAAATGCGGAAGAATGCTTTCAGATGGCCCTGGAATGGCGTAACGAGAACGGCTGTGAGGAGGACCTGGAAAAAAACGCGGAGATGTGTGTGACTCTGAATTTCCTGCGTCTGTTCCAGGAACTGGGGATGAAGGGCGGCCTGATCCGGGTAGAGGGCAAAGTGGTGGCCTTCTGTGTCGGAGAGCCGGTCTGCGAGGATACCTTTGTAGTGCATGTGGAGAAAGCGTTTGCGGAAGTGGAAGGGGCCTACCCAATGATCAACCAGCAGTTTGTACAGCATGAATGCATGGAGTATCAATATGTAAACCGGGAGGAAGACACTGGAGCGGAGGGACTGAGGAAATCCAAGCTTTCCTATCATCCGGCATTTCTTGTAGAAAAAGGGATCGTGACCCGGAAGGCATACCCAAGGGCATCCCATTATGGCCATTCGGCCGTTTCATAAGGTATGACCGCGAGACAGGGAGATCACCTGCCGGGAATAGAATTTCAGCAATCGGAATCAGATCATGAGCGGGAGAACAATAGATTCGGTCCTGCGGAAAAAGGAGACAGATACGATGATTTCAAAAAAGATGGAAAATATGGTGGCAAACAGTTCTGCAATCCGTGCAATGTTCGAAGAGGGCAACCGCCTTGCAAAGCTCTACGGCAAGGAAAACGTATATGATTTCAGCCTGGGAAATCCCAATGTCCCCGCGCCAGCGGCAGTGAAACAGGCCATCCTGGAGATTCTGCAGGAGGAGGATCCGGTGGCGCTTCATGGCTACACCAACAGCAATGCAGGATATGAGGATGTGAGACAGGCTGTGGCACAATCCTTGAATGAGCGGTTCGGCACTGCATTTGCGGCGAAGAACATTACCATGACCGTGGGGGCGGCCGGCGGGCTGAATGTGATCTTAAAGTCCCTGCTGAATCCGGGGGACGAGGTCATTGTATTTGCGCCCTATTTCGGAGAATACCGGAGCTATACCAGCAATTACGACGGCGTCCTGGTGGAGATCTCTCCCAATACCGTGGATTTCCAGCCCAAGCTGGATGAGTTTGAAGAGAAGATCACGAAAAAGACAAAGGCCGTGATCGTCAATACGCCCAACAATCCCACCGGAGTCGTTTATTCTGAGGAGACGATCCGGAGGATGGCATCCATTCTGGAAGCAAAGCAAAAGGAATATGGAACGGAGATCTATCTGATCTCAGACGAGCCGTACCGGGAGCTTGCATATGACGGTGCAAAGGTCCCCTATCTGACAAAATATTATGCAAACACGGTGGTAGGATATTCCTACAGCAAATCCCTGTCGCTTCCCGGGGAGCGAATCGGATATCTGGTGATCCCCGATGAAGCGGCGGACAGCGAGGCGCTGATCAGCGCGGCCAATGTGGCGACCAGGATCTTGGGATTTGTGAATGCGCCGACACTGCAGCAGAAGGTGGTCAAATACTGCCTGAACGAAAAGACGGATATTTCCTTCTATGACCGGAACCGGGAGACACTATACAACGGCCTGAGAGAACTGGGCTTTGAGTGCGTCAAGCCGGAGGGAGCGTTTTACCTTTTCGTAAAATCTCCGGTTACGGATGAAAAGGCATTCTGCGCGGCGGCAAAAAAATATAATATTCTGATTGTTCCGGGAAGCTCCTTTGGATGTCCCGGATATGTCAGACTGGCCTATTGTGTGTCCCATGAAACGATCGTAAATTCCCTGCCCAGATTCGCAGAGCTGGCGAAGGAATATGACTGCAGATGATCCGATGCGAAGCGGCGCGATAGCGATAGTCTGTATGGCAGACGAGCTGGAGGTCTGCTGTCAGGAAAAGGAATGATACAATATATGAGCCGTACCGCAGGATACACACAGACTTGGACTGCCTGGAAAAGAAATGACAGTCCAACACAAACAGACAGAATAACAGGAGATGAGATCAGTGGAAACCAATCCCGGAATCATAAAGAATATACGAAAAGTAGACCCTTATGTACCAGGCGAGCAGCCTCAGCGTAAGGTGATTAAATTGAATACCAACGAAAATCCGTATCCGCCCGCCCCTGGGGTGGAGCGCGCTCTGCGGGAAATGGATGCGGATAGGTTCAGGTTATACCCGGATCCTTCCGCAAATGACCTGGTGTCCGCATTGGCGGAGCATTACGGGGTAGGCATGGATCAGGTGTTTGTTGGCGTCGGATCGGACGATGTGCTGTCCATGTGCTTTCTGACCTTTTTTAACTCCGAAAAGCCCATACTTTTCCCGGATATTACGTATTCCTTCTATAAAGTCTGGGCAGAATTATATCGGATTCCTTATGAATGCCCGAAGCTGGATGAAAATTTTCGGATCGTGAAGGAAGATTATTACCGGGAAAACGGCGGGGTGATCTTTCCCAACCCCAATGCGCCTACGGCTATCTATGAGGAGCTTGGATTCGTAGAGGACATTCTTATCCATAATCCGGATTCGGTCGTGATCGTGGACGAGGCATATATTGACTTCGCGGGAAAATCCGCGCTGGAGCTGATCGGCCGATACAGCAACCTGATCGTTGTCCAGACCTTTTCCAAAGCCCGCTCCATGGCCGGCATGCGGATCGGATATGCGATCAGCAGCCCTGCACTGATCCGGTATCTCAACAATGTGAAATATTCCTTCAATTCCTATACCATGAATCAGACGTCTATTGTCTGCGGAACGGAGGCGGTGAAGGATCGGGCATATTTTGAGAAGACCACAAAAAAAATCGTGGAAACCAGGGAATGGGCGAAGGAAGAGCTTCGGAGGTTAGAATTCGAATTTCCAGATTCCAGGGCAAATTTCATCTTTGCAAGACATCCCCGGTATGATGCCGGGGAACTGTTCGAGGCATTGAAGAAACAGGACATCTATGTGCGCCACTGGGACAGCGAACGGATCCGCCAGTATCTGCGGATCACCGTGGGAACCAGGGAAGAGATGGAGGCGCTGTTCGCGGCGCTGAGAGCGTATATGTGTTATACTCACGGCCGATGAAATCTGCCGTGAGTATTGCGCCAGCCGCAGCCGCGAAGCGGCATATTTCCTTATGCGGCTGTGCGCATCAATTATATTGTGCGGCAGATTTATCTGGCGTGCAGTATAATATGCCGTATCGCAGTCTCTGCTTTTTCCCGTACGGGAAAGGGATTCGAAATCGCAGTCTCTGCTTTTTCCCGTACGGGAAAGGGATTCGAAACATACAGAGACAGCGATTTCTGAATCTGACATAAAACAGCAAAAACAGCAGGAGAGAATTTAGAAGATGAAAGAAGCACTGATCAGTTGGTTCATAGATAATTTAGGCGGAAAAGTCGGAAAAGAAGTGATCTTGTTTATCATTTCCATGGTTCCGATCCTGGAGCTTCGAGGGGGGCTTTTGGCCGCGGGACCGGCGGTATTGGACGTACCCATGTGGGAGGCGATCCCCATCTGCATCGTCGGAAACCTGATCCCGATCCCCTTCATCCTCCTTTTGATCACTAGGATCTTTAACTGGATGAAGGGCACGAAACGGCTGAAACCGCTGGTAGAGAAGCTGGAAAAAAAGGCCATGAGCAAGAGCGCCAACATTGAAAAATATGAGTTCTGGGGACTGGTTGCCTTTGTGGGGATCCCGCTTCCGGGCACCGGAGCCTGGACAGGCTCCCTGATTGCGGCATTAATCGGAATCCGCTTCCGGAAGGCGTTTCCGGCGATCGTGCTGGGAGTGTTTGTGGCGGCATTTTTGATGACGGTGCTGTCTTATGCGGTACTTGGCGGGATTTTTGTATAAGTCGTTACATGTCACACCCTGACCAATCACCACGCTGATTGGTCAGGAACAGTAACACTTATAGTGTTAGGAATCCGCTGATGAAATCCACCCGTTGACACCGGTTTGAAATATCCGTATAATAAAGGTAAAGACGGCGCGGAACGATATAGAATAACTGCCGTGTATTGCCGGTTTTCTGGCAAGCAGCGGCCAAATGTTCCGCCGGGAGGGAAGTTGCGGCATGATTGCGGAAAATGATGAGAAAAAAAGAAGTAAGCTCTGGAGAATTGCGATGACCGTTTCATCGGTATTGATCATTGTCATCGCCGTATTTTTTGGATATACGCTTTTTACTTCGAATCCGTTGGAGGGAAGATGGGTGAACGAAGGCAGCGGCCTTGTCATGCGGATCCAGGGTAACGGATCTGCGTCCATCGAATGGCCGGATGAATCGGACGGCGCGGTAGAGCTGCAGTATCATGTGGATCTGAAATCCAAAATATTCACCTTGTATCAGGGAGAGGAAAACGGGACCTCACAGGCGGTCTATGATACGTCGGCAGAATCCGGTTTTGCCGCGGAGAACATGGAAGGAAGCTATGACTACAGCTTGGAACAGGGAGAATTGACACTGACAGAACGGGAGTATGGTGATCAGATGGTATTTGAAAAAGAGTAGGATAACGCATGGAGGGATAAACAGCTTTGTATGTTCGGGAAGCTCCGGATATGCAGGGCTGTTTTGTGTCATGGAATATACCTCAAGGCATCCTATTTATGGCTGTTTTATAAGATATCGGAAAGGAGACAATAGAACATGCTGAGACAGAACACAAAGGAAATCCGGATCGGAGACGTGGTGATCGGAGGAAATCATCCGGTGGCGATCCAGTCTATGACCAATACAAAGACCGAGGATATCAAAGGAACCGTAGAGCAGATCCACAGGCTGGAGGCGGCAGGCTGTGAGATCGTGCGCTGTACCGTTCCCACACTGGAAGCGGCTGAGGCACTGCGGGAGATCAAAAAAAATATTCAGATCCCTCTGGTGGCGGATATCCATTTTGACTATCGGATGGCGATTGCGGCCATTGAGAACGGAGCCGACAAGATTCGGATCAATCCGGGCAATATCGGTGGAGAGGAGCGCCTGAGGGCCGTCGTCGATAAGGCGAAGGAGCATGAGATTCCCATCCGGGTCGGCGTCAACAGCGGTTCCCTGGAAAAAACACTTTTGGAAAAATATGGTGCAGTGACGGCCGAAGGAATCGTAGAGAGCGCGCTGGATAAGGTGCGGATGATTGAGGAGATGGGGTATGATAATCTGGTGGTCAGCATCAAATCCTCCGATGTCATGATGTGCGTGAAAGCCCACGAGTTGATCGCAGAGCAGTGTCCATATCCGCTGCATGTGGGAATCACGGAGGCAGGGACGGTCTACTCCGGAAATATCAAATCCTCGATAGGCCTTGGGATCATTCTCTATGAAGGCATCGGAAACACGATCCGGGTGTCCCTGACCGGCGATCCGTCGGAAGAGATCCGATCCGCAAAGCTGATCTTGAAGACCCTGGGGCTTCGCAAGGGCGGTATTGAGGTGGTATCCTGTCCTACCTGCGGCAGAACCCAGATCGACCTGATCGGGCTTGCAAATCAGGTGGAGAAGATGGTTCAGGAATTTCCGCTGGATCTCAAGGTAGCAGTCATGGGATGCGTCGTGAACGGCCCGGGAGAAGCCCGGGAAGCAGATATCGGGATCGCGGGCGGCAAGGGCGAAGGACTTCTGATCAAAAAGGGAGAGGTCGTGAAAAAGGTAAAGGAAGAGGAACTTCTGGAAACGTTGCGCCGGGAATTACAGAACTGGGAAAATGAGTGACAGGAGCTGATCAATTGGAACAAGTAGGAACCGCAAAATTATTTTTTGATGTATTTCCCACTCTGAAAGTGGAGGACTCTGTCCGTATGCTGTTTTCGGATGTGGAAGTGAAGAAGATCACCACCAATTCCGCGCGGGATTTTCTGCACGTTTACATATTCAGCCGCCATCTGTTTCAGAAGAAACAGATCTGGCACATGGAGCACAAGATCAAGGAGCAGCTGTTCGGAACCTCCATGGTCCAGATTCATATAGAAGAAGAATACAGCCTGTCCGAGCAGTACACCCCCGCCGCCCTGATGGCGGAGTACCGGGAGAGCATTTCCCAGGAACTGCGGGACAGCAGCGTGCTGGCGGCCAATATGTTCGACCAGGCACAGCTTCGATTTGAGGAGGGGCAGATCTGCTGTCTGGAGCTGGCGGATACCATTGTATCCGAAGGAAGACGGGAGCAGATCCTGGAGCTTCTGGACGAGGTGTTCAACCGGCGCTGTGGCATCCCGACCGAGTTCCGTGTCACCTACCGGGAGAAAAAGGAAAGTAAGACACGGGAGTTTGAGGAGCAGCGGATCCAGCGGGAGATCAACGCCATTTTCCAGAGGAATAAAAGTATTCATGGGGAAATGGATCCTGACGGGATGGGTTCCGGGGACCCCTCCAACGGCAGCGATTTTGCGGCGCCCTGGGAGGAACCTGGCAGTGCTTCCGGCGCTGCCTCAGGCCGGCCGGTTGGCCTGGATGCAGCCGGAGACCTCGGCAGCGGAAGCAAAACGGCCCGGAACGCGGCAGGAGCTGTAGCCGGAAAGAACGGAACAGCAAATGGTGCCGCAGCCGGGAAAAATGGAATGGCAAACGGAAGAAATGGAAGCGCAAACGGGACGGCTGCCGGCAGGAATGGAAGCGCGGGTGCGGCTGCCGCCGGAAAGAGCAATGCGTCGGGCAGAGGCGGCTTTTCCTATGGCCAGGGGAAAAACGGCTTTCGGAAGGATTCCGGCAGGGATTATGTGCGCCCCTTAAAGCAGGGAGACGCGCCGGGCCTGATCTACGGAAGGGACTTTGAGGACGAGCCTTTGCGGCTGGACCAGGTGGCCACGGAGATGGGAGAGATCACCCTCCACGGCAAGGTCATCAGCTTTGAGACCCGGGAGATCCGGAATGAACGGACTATTATCATTTTTTCTATTACGGATTTTACGGATACCATTACCGTGAAAATGTTTGTCCGCAATGAGCAGCTTGCAGAGCTGTTAGGCGACCTGAAAAAGGGCGCGTTTTTGAAGATCAAGGGTGTCACCACCATTGACAAATATGATGGGGAGCTGACCATCGGCTCCATCACCGGGATCAAGAAGACCGGGGATTTTACCGTGTCCAGGGAGGACTTAAGCCCCGTCAAGCGTGTGGAGCTCCACTGCCATACGAAGATGAGCGATATGGACGGGGTCTCCGAGGTCAAGGATATTGTGGGCCGCGCCCACAAGTGGGGGCATCCTGCCATTGCGGTCACGGACCATGGGACTGCCCAGGCATTTCCGGACGCCAACCACTATATCGAGCGATTGGACAAGGCAGACCCGTTCAAGGTCATTTACGGTGTGGAAGGCTATGTGGTGGACGACCTGACCGAGATCGCTGTGGGCGCCGGGGAGGAAAGCCTGGATGATACCTTTGTGGTATTCGACCTGGAGACCACGGGATTCAGCGCCATCAAGGACAAGATCATCGAGATCGGGGCGGTAAAGGTAGTTAAAGGAGAGATCGTGGATTCTTTCAGTACCTTCGTCAATCCACGGCGGCCCATTCCTTTTGAGATCACCAAGCTGACCAGTATCACGGATGAGATGGTCATGGAATATCCGGACATTGAGACCATTCTGCCCCAATTTCTGGAATTTGTGGGGGACGCGGTGCTGGTGGCTCACAACGCAGGTTTTGACGTGGGATTTATCGAGCAGAACTGCAGGTATCAGGACATTGAGCCCCATTTTATCTCCGTGGATACCGTCGCCCTGGCCCGGGTACTGCTGCCCACTTTATCAAAATATAAGCTGAACGTGGTGGCAAAAGCGCTGAACATTTCCCTGGAAAATCATCACCGGGCGGTGGACGACGCGGGAGCTACGGCAGAGATTTTTGTAAAGTTCGTGCAGATGCTCAAAGACAGAGACATTACCACCCTGAAAGGCATCAACCAGTTTGGAAATACCAACGAGGACGCGATCCGCAAGCTCCCCACCTACCATATTATCATCTTGGTGAAAAATGACATCGGCCGTTATAACCTGTACCAGCTGATCTCTGCCTCCAACCTGAAATATTTTGCCCGTCGGCCCAGGATTCCGAAAAGCCTGCTGAACCAGCACAGGGAAGGGCTGATCATCGGAAGCGCCTGCGAGGCCGGAGAACTGTTTCAGGCGATCCTGAATCAAAAATCCCAGGAGACCATCGCGAAGCTGGCGGATTTTTATGATTATTATGAGATCCAGCCCCTGGGGAACAACCATTTCATGCTGGAGAGCGAAAAGCTGCCGGACATTCAGACCGAGGAGGATCTGAAAAATTTAAACCGTCAGATCCTGGAGCTGGGAGACCAGTTCAAAAAGCCGGTTGTGGCCACCTGCGACGTGCATTTCCTGGATCCGGAGGACGAGGTGTACCGCCGGATCATCATGGCCGGAAAGGGGTTCAGCGACGCGGACAATCAGGCCCCGCTGTATCTGCGGACAACCGAGGAAATGCTGGGGGAATTTGAATATCTGGGTTCCGCGAAGGCCTATGAGGTGGTGGTGGAAAATTCCAACAAGATCGCGGCCATGGTGGAGAAGATCGCGCCGGTGAACCCCAACAAGTGCCCGCCGGTCATCCAGGATTCAGACCAGAAGCTGCGGGATATCTGCTACAAAAAGGCCCACGAGGTCTACGGGGACGATCTGCCGGTGCAGGTGTCCTCCCGGCTGGAAAGAGAATTGAATTCCATCATTTCCAACGGCTACGCGGTGATGTATATCATTGCCCAGAAGCTGGTGTGGAAATCCGTTGCGGACGGCTACCTGGTGGGCTCCCGGGGATCGGTAGGCTCCTCCTTTGTAGCCACCATGGCGGGAATCACGGAGGTAAATCCCTTAAGTCCTCACTATTATTGTAAAAAATGCCATTACAGCGAGTTTGAGTCGGAGGAAGTGAAGGCCTATTCCGGCTGCTGCGGATTTGATATGCCGGATAAGATCTGCCCGGACTGCGGGGAAAAGCTTGTCAAGGACGGATATGACATTCCGTTCGAGACGTTTCTGGGCTTCAAGGGGGATAAGGAGCCGGATATTGACCTGAATTTCTCCGGGGACTACCAGTCCAAGGCCCACAAGTACACAGAGGTGCTGTTCGGGGAAGGCTATACCTTCAAGGCCGGGACCATCGGCACGCTGGCGGACAAGACGGCCTATGGATATGTACGCCGGTATTATGAGGAGAAGAACCAGCGGAAGCGGAAATGTGAGATCGAGCGGATCAGCCAGGGTTGCACCGGAGTGCGCAGAAGCACGGGCCAGCATCCGGGCGGGATCGTGGTGCTGCCCCACGGCCATAATATCAATGAATTTACTCCGGTGCAGCATCCGGCAAATGATATGAATACGGATATTATTACCACACATTTTGACTACCACTCCATTGACCACAACTTGTTAAAGCTTGATATTCTTGGCCATGATGATCCGACCATGATTAAATCTCTGGAGGCATACATCAGCTCGCCTGCCATGGAAAATGAATATAATGAGACAGACAATCCCTTCGTGGCAACGAATATTCCGCTGGACGACAGGGGGGTTATGTCTCTGTTTCACGATACGTCAGCCCTTGGAATCACGCCGGATGATATTGGCGGCTGCCCGGTAGGCTGCCTGGGAATCCCGGAGTTCGGGACAGACTTCGTCATTCAGATGGTGGTGGATACGAAGCCCCAGACCTTATCAGATCTGATCAGAATCTCTGGTCTGTCCCATGGGACGGACGTGTGGCTTAACAATGCACAGGAGCTTATTAAGAGTGGAAAGGCAACGATTTCTACTGCTATATGCACCCGGGATGATATTATGACATATCTTATAAATAAAGGGATGGACAGTGAAGAGTC
>Ga0137308_101031_pt1 | contig 32947 bp, 34 predicted proteins | sample Inofrocosms_June_FD_97181 | JGI IMG/M metagenome (GOLD analysis project Ga0137308, IMG submission 97181) | Mouse cecal microbial communities from Vienna, Austria - N-Acetylneuraminic and N-Acetylglucosamine D2O microcosms_June | ecosystem: Host-associated > Mammals > Digestive system > Large...
CCATCAGCACTTCATACAGCCATCCCGGGTATCCCTTTTCCAGAAGCAGGTGATACGCCAGATCATTCATTCCGTTTTCAGACAATACACGGCATAGATAAGGTGTTCCTACAAATCCCGTATCCAGATGATAGAAATTCTTTTTCAGCCTGTTCAGAAGCCCTCTGCACACCTTTTCGTATGCGAAATCCGGCGTCAGTCCCATATACAGAACAACCACGTAAGCCGTCATGGTATCCACCGCCAGCCTGCCTGCCGGTGTGAAATACTCTTTCACGAAAGCATCACAGATCTCTCCCGCCAGTTTTCCATATCTCTCCGCATCCTCTTTTTTGTCCAGAACCTCAGCCGCTTTTGCCACAATATTAACAGAATAATAATAATAGGCGGAAGCGATCAGATTCGGATCTGTCGCCCCGTAAACGCCGCCAGGATAATTGCCGTCCAGCGCCAGCCAGTCTGCATAATGGGTGCCCGACTGCCACAGGCGTTTCGCCCCGTCCTTATCATCCTCCCTCTTCATGTAATCCACCCAGCCCTTCATGCTGTCATACTGGCGGCGCAGGATATTCTTATCACCGTAATGCAGATACACATTCCACGGAATGATCGTAGCCGCATCCGCCCAGGCAGTGGAGGCATCCCCCGGGAAATTAGCCACAGGCACAACATCCGGCACACTGCCGCCAAGCTTCACCTGCTCCGCGTAAATGTCCCGCCCGTACTTTGTATAGAACGCACAGGTATCCATAAAATAGCAGGCTGTACCGGAAAATATCTGCGCATCGCCTGTCCAGCCATAGCGCTCGTCGCGCTGCGGACAATCTGTAGGTACGTCCAGAAAATTTCCTTTCATCCCCCATTTCGCATTTAAAACCAGTCTGTTCACCAGCGGATCGGAGGTTGTGATCTCCCCCAGTTCCTCCATATCCGAATGGATCACCAGGCCGCGGAAATCTTCCGGATCTATTTCCCCCTCCCAGCCTGTCACTTTCACAAACCGGAATCCGTAGAATGTAAAGTGCTGCCGGACATCCCGCTCTCTTCCGTCCGAAATATAAGTAAACTCCGCCTCCGCACTGCGGAGATTTTCATTGTAAAAATTATCATCCTGCAGGATCTCGCCGAACTGGAAATACAGTTTTGTTCCGGCGGGCGCCTTACAGTGGAACTGCAGCCAACCCACCATGTTCTGTCCCATATCAAGAACCGTTTCTCCGGCAGGCGTTTGGATCACTTCAACCGGTTTGATCTTCTCATGTACCGTAATTGCAGGAGACAGCCTCGGTGAAAGGCGGTCATATCCTAATTCAATAACCTCCGTTCCGAATGCTTCACTGATATCCAGTGTCGTATCATATACTTCGCCTGAGTAAATGCCGCTTGAAACAATCCTGCTCTTTCGCTCTTTCCACGTTTCATCCGTACCGATAATCTCTTCCGTACCGTCTTCATAACGGATATGAATCTCAACCAACGCTGCTAGACTCTCTCCGTAGTTTTCAGATTTTACCCGCATTCCGTACCGGCCTTTATACCAGCCGTCTCCCAGCAGCAGTTCCAGACGATTTTTCCCTTTTGCAAGCTGCAGTTCATAGGTCTGATACTGAAGCCAGCTGTCATAATCGCAGAACCCCGGAAGAAGGCATTCATCTCCCTGTTTTTCCCCGTTCAGATAAAACTCATAGAGACCAAGTCCGATCATATACGCCCTTGCCTTAGCCACCGGTTTTGTGATCTCGATATCCTGCCATACCGCCGCCTGCATGTTTTTTTCCGCCTGCGGTTTGATCCACTTTGCCTGCCAGGCACAGTCATTTCCCGTCACCGTTTTTGCGGTCTCAAACCATTGCACATCACTCCATGCCTCATCGCTCCTCTCATCCGCCACACGGACTTTCCAGTAATATCTGGTCATCGGACTCAACGCAATGGGCAGTTCAAATCCCGTACTGACAATACTGTCATTTTCTCCGCTGTCATACAATATTTCCGAAAAATCTTCTTTCAGGGAAACCTGCACCTGCGCAAAAGCCTGACGTTTTCCCGCCGCCTGCTCCGCCACATAGGAGATCGTGGGGTTCGCCAGATCATATCCCAACGGGTTTGTCAAATGGTTGATCTTTAAATGTTTAATCTTCATGATCGATTCCTTTCTAAGATATCTGTCTTTCTTAACTCTATAGCCGTTTTTTCTCTGTCTTTATCTTCTGCCCGACTGTCACCACAAATCCCTGTCCCTCCGGCACGTTATCCATCTCAAAGATCAGGTCTTCCGCATATAACAAAAGGCATCTCGTATATGTATTTACAATTCCCATGCCGCCTATTTCCATCTCCGCCGGGATAGCCCTCTCCAGAATATCCTTCCGCACTTCCTCCAGACGGCTTTGCAATTCCAGAAGTTTCTCTTTGGAAATACCCGAGCCGCCATCCTGCACCCGGATGATCCAGCGGTCTTTCAGTACCTTTCCCGTCACCGAAATATGGATAGGGGAATCCGTATTTTTAAAACCGTGTTTCACGCAGTTTTCCGCCAGCTGCTGCAGAGTCATCTTCGGAATGATCTGTCTTCCGATCTCCCTGTCCACATCAATATCCGCCTCCAGCCGATTCTCATGACGGGATTTCAACAGGTAAAAATAATTATCCAGATATTCCAGTCCCTTTTCAACAGTAGCATAGCGTTCTTTATTATTTGTAGAATAGCGAAGCATATTTCCGAGACATCCGCACATTTCGCAGATAGTTTCATCATTGTCAAGCACTGCCCGGGAAGAGATCGTATTGAGCACATTATATATAAAATGAGGATTTACCTGCGCCTGCAGCTGAAGCATCGCCGCCTGTTTTTCATTCCGCAGCGCTTTATCCAGCCGTGCCATCATCGCCTGATAAGCGTCTATCAGTTCCTGAAACAAATCAGGCATGCGCTGCCCCGGCGGCATATTTCCAAGTGTCTATGGCACTTTTGGTATAAGGCCGTATATTCAAAAGGAGACAGGTTCTCTGTCTCCTTCTGCCATACTCCCGTATCCGCGGGACTGTTTTTATATCTCCACCCTCCTGAGGTAATACCCGAAATCCCCGTTCTCCGCCGGCTCCCGCTTTCCGTCAAAGGCCTCAAAGCCGAACATTACCGCCACCGTCTTCTCTCTCTCATGGAACGTGCCTGGTACGCCCAGATAGTAAACCGTCCTGTTATCCTTTTCTTTTCTCCCCAGGATCAGATGCTTATAATTATAATAGCCGTGCAGCAAAAAACTGTTATGTACCAGTTCCTGATACTTTTCCGTGAAGATCACAAAATCTTTCGGTGCGATCTTCAGATATTCCTCTTCCTCCCGGATCGGATGTACCACAGGATAAGTCTTTCTGAGCTGCTCCCACTTATCAGTCCGTAATTCCCGTTCAGAGGAACGTATCTCCTCCGGGATCTTCGCGGTCTCCTCTCTTTCTCCTTCTTCCATTCCCTTCAGAATTTCCTCATCCAAAGTCCGCTGCGTCTCTTCCCTTAAGATTTCTCTTTCCAGCATCTCCTGCATGGAGTCCTCTTCCCCCGACGGCTGCCCTGTCATATTCTCTGTTTTTTCTTCTGCCGGCAGTTCCTCTTTTCCGCCTGCTGTATCCGCATTATTCCCGGCTGCGTCCACGGTGATCTCTTCCGCGATTTCCGTCCCCTCATCCACAGCCATAAAATCTTCTTCTATCTCAAACCTTTCCATCTCTTCGATGTCGATCACAGGCTTTTCTTTTACCACCTTTTCAACCCGCAGATTTTCTGACACAGGCGTCACTATCAGATTGACCTCTACGCGCCCATCGTCTGCCGGTTCGCCTGTCTTTCTCTGCCCTCTTCCCGCTGCCGCAGCGTCCGCACCGCTCTGCCTGCCTCCTGTCGATGAACTGTCTGTATTATTCCCTCTTCCTGCCGCCTTGTTATCTGCACTGCCCCGGCGGTTCTTTTGTCCCGGCATTAAGTTTACTACCGTCCATTGCGATTCCAGATACTGATATTCATGCATCTCAATCCTGATACCGCATATCTCATCGTACCATACCCCGGAATCAGCCATATTCTCCGCATGCATCCGCACCGCGCAATAGCCCTGTCCATTGCGGACGGCAAGTGTCCCCAGTAAATGCTTATTCAGATTATTTTTCCGGCCCTCATGATAAAAACTGTCCTCTCCCTTTTTCTCCGGCTTTTCCGAAAGCAGATACACTCTTGCCTCCCCGCTTCCCATCAGCCTCGGTCCCTTCACATAAATGATCATCTGGCAAAGGCTGTCCCTCACCTGAAATTTCACATAACCGGCATTCTGCAGTTTAATGCCGCTCTCATAATAACTCAGATATCTGATTCTTTTATCATAATACAAACCCCGTTTCCTCCTTTAGACAGTCATTTTATATACTTCCTATTGACCATCTTATGAGAAAACGGGGCTCTATATTCCTGTTTATTTTATTTGTTTTTTCGTAAACCGCACCGTATCGAACCAGCTTCACCTGACGGTTCAGTTCGGGAAACGCTGCTATTTACTTTCGTAAATCGCACCGTATCGAACCAGCTTCACCTGACGGTTCAGCTGGTTCTCTTTTCCAGATAGTTCATGTAGCTGACTACCATCAGGGCTATCTTCAATGTCAGCGCATCGTCGAATACACGGATATCCAGTCCTGTCGCCTTCTGCAATTTTTCTATCCGGTAGACAAGCGTATTTCTGTGGATGAACAGCTGCCTTGAAGTCTCCGAAACATTCAGATTATTCTCAAAGAACTTCTCCACGGTTACCAGTGTCTCATCATCGATCTCATCCGGCATGCTCTCTCCGAATATCTCATGGATATACATCCGGCAGAGATTGATCGGAAGCTGATAGATCAGCCTGCCGATGCCCAGAAGCCTGTAGGAAATAACCTGCTTTTCCTGATAGAAGATACGTCCTACGTCGGAAGCCATCTTTGCTTCTTTATACGACTTGGACACATCCTTTAATTCATGCACCATCGTCCCGAACGCCACGCGGACATTGATCATCGCCTCCGCATTGATCATATCCATGATCGTTCTGGCAATGCGCTCAAGCCCTTCTTCGCTCACTTCCCCGTCCAGCGCTTTGATCAGGATCACGCTGTCCTCATCCACGGTCGTCACATAATCTCCGTTCTGCGGCGAGAACATCCCTTTCATCAGTTCACTTACGGAAAGTTCATCTTTATCTCCCGCCTCCACGATATAGACTACCCGATCCTGCTGGTCTGTAATATGAAGGCGTTTCGCCCTGTTGTAAATATCCACAAGAAGCAGATTATCCAAAATCAGATTCTGAAAGAAGTTATTTCTGTCAAACCGCTCTTTATAGGCGATCATCAGATTCTGAAGCTGGCATACGGCAACCTTGCCCATCATATAGGCATCATCGCCAAGTCCCCTTGCATCCAGAATATAATTTACCTCCTCCTCATCCATCACCTTCAAAAGATGGTGGGCACCGATCACCTGAGAATCCGCAGGTGAAGCCACAAAATTCACTACCAGTTCCTTCTCCTCTTCCGATGTATCAAAAGTTGATGCCATGCAGCTGCCGTTTAAATCAAATACGCCAAAATCAATTTTTGTAATATTCTTTAATTCTTCTATGCTGTTTTGAATGATCTGGTTTGAAATCATGCGCTTCCCTTCCTTTTCGTAATTTAATGTATGGTTTTATAAAGCCTAAAAGAGGGATGCTTATCACATCCCCCTCTATGTTTTGATTAATTGCAACGGCTTGACTCGCAAACGCTTCGCTTTTTGCAGCGCCACTTCGTGGCTTGACTCGCAAACGCTTCGCTCTTTGCTCGTAGCGTCGCTTGGAAAACAGCGACTTAATTGCAGATCGTCACTTCTGTTTCTTTGTCAAATACGTGGATCTTATCAATGTCAAATGCAAACTTGATCGCATCGCCAGGTCTTGCATTCGTTCTGGAGTCAACCCTTGCAGTGATCGGGAACTGATCCAGATCAAAGTACAGATATACTTCTGCGCCGAGCAGCTCGTATACTTTTACTTTGGATTCGAAGGTTGTCGGTGCATTTGCAAGGAACTCTTCGGAATCATATACATCCTCAGGACGGATACCGAATGTCACGGTCTTTCCGTTGTAGCCGCCATCAATCAGGGCTTTGGATTTTGCTGCCGGCAGAGGAATGCTCTTGCCTGCCACTACCAGATTTGCCACATTGCCTTCTACCTTAACGGTTGCGTCAAGGAAGTTCATCTGAGGAGATCCCATGAAGCCTGCTACGAACAGGTTGGCGGGTTTCTCATACAGATTCTGAGGTGTATCAACCTGCTGTACGATACCGGCTTTCATAACAACGATCCTTGTACCAAGAGTCATAGCCTCTGTCTGGTCATGTGTAACGTAGATGATGGTTGTTCCCAGATTCTGATGCAGTTTTGCGATCTCTATACGCATCTGCACACGGAGCTTCGCATCCAGATTGGATAACGGCTCATCCATCAGGAATACTTTCGGTTTACGAACGATAGCACGACCCATAGCTACACGCTGTCTCTGACCGCCGGAAAGAGCTTTCGGCTTACGGTCAAGAAGTGCGGACAGATCAAGGATCTCTGCTGCTTCACGAACCTTCTTATCGATTTCATCTTTCGGTACCTTTCTCAGCTTCAGACCGAAAGCCATGTTATCATATACTGTCATGTGAGGATACAGAGCATAGTTCTGGAATACCATCGCGATATCTCTGTCCTTAGGCTCAACATCGTTTACCAGCTTGCCGTCGATATACAGTTCACCGGAAGAAATGTCTTCCAGACCGGCCACCATACGCAGTGTAGTAGATTTACCACAACCGGAGGGACCTACGAAGATGATAAACTCTTTATCTTCGATTTCCAGATTGAAGTCTTTAACAGCTTCAAAGCCATTGGGATATTTTTTGCAGATATTCTTTAATGATAAGCTTGACATTTTTTCTTTTCCTCCTGAATTTTGTTTGGATTGCTGACAGGCTCTTTCCCGTCTCTAATTAGGAAGTATACAAAAAACAGTGTAGTTTTGCCATACCACTATTTCATAAATTTTTTCCCGCTTGCTTGGTCAACTTGTTTATGAAATCCGCTCAAAAATCCCCCGTCCGTCAGATTGCATAAAAGATCTTCACGTTTCTGTACATTTTTCACAAAGCCCGGGGACTCTGTTGTCTCAGTAAATCCTCTTCTCCATCGGTGTATAGATGATACCGTCTTTGGAAAGCTGCGGCGCTACATCTTCAAAGCCTATCTGATGATAAAATCCGACCGCATAGGGCGCGGCATTTACCGTGATCCGCTCTTCCTGATATTCCCTCCTGATATAGCGTTCCATGCTCTCAATAAGCCTTCTCCCTATTCCGCGATGATGGTGTCCCTCCTCCACAAACAGAAGCGAAATATGCTTTTTATTCCGCAGGGAGATCATACCTGTCTGCTTATCGCCGTCAAGTGCGATAAACACCGGATAATCCCCCATCAGAAACATGCGCCGCAGTAAAGAATCCGACAGAAAATCCCGGAAACTGTCCACGCCCTCCTGTCCGTAATCCTTTGCCTCAAACCTCAGAAACGTTCTCCAGGCAAGCGCGATCGCCTCATCCCAGTCATATATATTCGCCTGTCTGATCTTAATGTTGTTTTCTGACACCATCTTAAGTCCATACCCCCATCTGTCTGCTGTCGCTGATACCCTGTTACTTCCCCCGCTTCACATGTACCGATCCATCAGCTCCCCCAACCGTTTTTCATCTCTTCATACACGTTTTAAAGTAACATCTCAACAGATTTCCGCGCCCGCAGGCATCGCCTTCTCCGGTGTCATAAGCGCCAGATTTCCGTCCGCATCTTCCGCACAGAGCAGCATCCCCTGTGATTCCAGGCCCGCCATCTTTCTCGGCGCCAGATTGACAAGCACCATGACTTTTTTTCCGACCATCTCCTCCGGAGAATAATACTGTTTGATACCTGACAAAATCTGCCGTATCTCGGAACCGACCTTTACCTGAGAACAAAGCAGCTTTTTCGACTTCGGCACTTCCTTACAGTCGATGATCTCGCCTACCTGAAACTGACATTTCGCGAAGTCATCATAGGTGATCTCCGGTTTTGCCTCGATATCCATCGCCTCGGCCGCCGCTCCCTTGCTCTCTCCATCTTTCGCGGTATCTCCCGCAGCGTTCTCCGCCCCGGAATTCCCGGCATCTGTCCCGGAGGCAGCCTCCGCGTTCCGCCCCGCAAACATAGCGTCTACTTTTTCCATCACTTCTTCCGTTTTCAATCTCGCAAACAGTATCTCCGGCGTCTCCACCACCCGATTTCCGGACGGGTAAAGGCTTCCGATCTCCTCTGCGCTTCCCTGTTCCAGTTTGTCAAATCCGCATAGAGGCGCTTTGATCTGCTCCGCTATCCTCTGTGCTGTTTCCGGCATAAAGGGCTCCAGCAGGCTCGCTCCCACCAGTATCCCGTTTAACAGGTTATAGAGCACTGTACCGAGGCGGTCTCTCTGCGCCTCATCCTTCGCCAGCGCCCAGGGCATAGTCTCATCAATATATTTATTACATCTCTTAAACAGGGTAAATATCTCGCTGATGGCATCCGCTACCCGCAGACTCTCCATTTTCGCGGAAACTTTCTTATAGGCATCTGCCGCCGTCTGTTTTAAGTCCGCATCGATATCCGCCTGATCCCCCACTGCCTTTTTATCGGCGACAACGCCGCCGAAATATTTATTGCTCATGGAAACCGTGCGGTTTACCAGATTCCCCATAGTATTGGCAAGATCGGAATTAAAGCGCTCGACCATCAGCTCCCAGGTGATCACACCGTCATTTTCAAAAGGCATCTCATGCAGGACAAAATAACGCACCGCATCCACGCCGAAGAAAGAGATCAGGTCTTCCGCATAGATCACATTCCCTTTGGACTTGCTCATCTTGCCGTCGCCCTGCAGCAGCCAGGGATGCCCGAATACCTGCTTCGGCAGTTCCTCCTCCAGCGCCATCAGGAAGATCGGCCAGTAGATCGTATGGAAACGGATAATATCCTTCCCGATCAGATGAAGATCCGCCGGCCACAGCTTTTTATACTGCTCCGTGGAATTCCCCTCCGCATCGTAACCGATCCCTGTGATATAGTTGGTGAGCGCATCCAGCCACACATAAACCACATGCCTGTTGTCAAAATCCACCGGAATGCCCCATTTAAAGGAAGTTCTCGAAACACACAGATCCTGCAGGCCCGGCAGCAGAAAGTTATTCATCATCTCGTTTTTCCGGGCCACCGGCTGAATAAACTCCGGATGATCGTTGATATGCTTGATCAGTCTTTCCGCATATTTGCTCATCTTGAAGAAATATGCTTCTTCCTTCGCCGGCTTTACCTCTCTGCCGCAGTCCGGGCATTTCCCGTCCACCAGCTGGGACTCCGTCCAGAAAGACTCACAGGGCGTACAGTACAGACCCTCATAAGCCCCTTTGTAGATATCCCCTTTATCATACAGCCGTTTAAAGATCTTCTGTACCTGTTTCTCATGGTAATCATCTGTGGTCCTGATGAACTTATCATAGGAAGTATTCAGGGAATCACAGATCTCCCTGATCGTATTCGCCACACCGTCTACATACTCCTTCGGCGTAACGCCCGCCTCCTGCGCCTTCAGTTCAATCTTCTGACCGTGCTCATCCGTTCCTGTCTGGAAAAACACATCATAGCCGTCTTTTCTCTTAAATCTCGCAATACTGTCCGCCAGCACGATCTCATAACTGTTTCCGATATGCGGCTTGCCTGATGTATAGGCAATCGCCGTTGTAATATAATATTTTCCCCTGTTCATTTCCGCGTCCTCCCTGTCTTGTCATCTCTTTTTACTCTAACTCCCATTCGCCCGCTCCAGCAGGCACTCAAACCAGGATCATGAAATTTTATATTTCATACTAATACAAATCACTGTGGGGCACTGTTCTAATCAGCTTCAATATCAAAACTTTCTGTTCTATTTTATAAACCAACAGCCAGTCCGGTTCGATATGACATTCCCGCATGCTTTTATAATTTCGGGAATTTGTCAATGCGTGGTCCCTATATTGTTCCGGCAGTGGTTTCTCCTTTATCAACAAAGTGATTACCGCCTGCAGCTTATTCGGATCGCACCCGCTCTTTAATGCCAGTTTATAATCTTTTTTAAACTGCCCTGTGAATTCCGCCTTAAGCATTTAATGCCTCCATCAGGGAATCCACATCATCAAACGGTCCATACATATCCTCCTCATTTTCTGCTGATTCCATGGCTGCCATCGTTACCGCATTTGGAATATTTTTACTTATCATAAACGGCATCTGCTGCTCCCTCACGGATTGCCTCAAAAAAATATTAAACGCAGTTGAAAGACTCATTCCCAATTCAGAAAACAGAGAATCCGCCTGTGTTTTCAACTCTTCATCCACCCGAAAAGTAACATTCACACTTTTCATACCCATTTCCTCCAATTTTTTGCTATAATGCATTATATCCGCTCTTCCCTTTAAAGTCAACATGATTTGTGCATTTTACGTGCATTTTGTGTGCGATTATACATGATCCCATTTTTTAGGCCAACAACTCCCGTACTTTTTCCCGTGGCTTTATACATACATTGACTAAACAGACACAGGGCGCCCCCCACAGCAGCCTCCTCAGCCTTCCCCTCCGCAATCTCGATATACCGCCCGTACTCTGCGGACGAAAGGGCATCCTTTGCCCCTCCACAACGACTCTGTATCTTTCAAATTCCGTGCCGGCTGCGCTGCAGATTATATACACTGCCATACCGTAATCTTCCTGTTCTGCGTATTTCAAAGTCAGACTGAATACAGGATACTTTCCCGTCCGGTCCGCTTTTTACTCCTCTATCATACTCTCCAGATACCCCCTGTCCCAGAGCAGTATCTTCAGTTTCTTTGCCGCCTCCACGGCAGGCTGTGTAAAATACTGGTTCGTCAGCACGGCACCCACCATACAGTCATAATAATCTCTTCCTGCATAAGCCTCCTGCACCGCTTTTACACCTACCGGGGCACTGTAGCATTTACACTGGATCGCATAGGTAACGCCGTCCCGCTCCGCTAAAATGTCAATGCCGTAATCGCCGCTGCCTCTTGTCACTTCCACCTCCTGAAAGCCGCGCTTCATCAGAAGATCCGCACAGTAATACTCGAATTCATGTCCCTCCAGCAGGTCAAACTCTCTTCCGTATGCGCGGTTTTTTCTGATGCGCATCACGATAAGGAATATGATCAGGAAAACAATGGTGGATGCAATGATTATGGTAATGTATGCTTTTGTATTCATAAAATATTTCTGCCCTTTACTTCAAGATCGTTACTTTTTATTCCACCAGCCGCTTCACGGCAGTTCCCAGCAGCCCCTGAAATTCCTTTTTCCGGCAGTTCCGTCATCATGCCCGTGGGACAAATAACATACTTTCCCCGCTCCGCTGTTACTATACCATCCGGCAGAATACTTTTTCCCGGCTGCGTTTCAAACCGCCTTTCATTGTCCGGTGCCTCTCCACAAAAGTATTTTACACTTTCTGCTGTCAATATTCCAGCATTTCTTCTTTGCCGCAATATTTTGTGGTAATATTCTGCCCGCTATATTTATGGTGGATACATCTGACAGTCTTTCGCAATATGAACCAGAAATATGAACACTCCGGTATACGCATTTAACATCCGGTGCTAATACATGCCCTCCCCCGCATATATTTTAAGGACTTACCTTCTCAGGAGTTCTTATGCGCATCCTAACCAAAATCCGTAACCTTTCCGCATGGAAAAAATTTTTATTGACCCTGTTTCTCGGCTCCCTGTTCTTTCTTGCCGGTTTTTTACCCGTTTTCTTTTCCCGCAATGCAGCGGTTTTTTTTGCCGATGCCTCCTATGATAAGCTCTGCCGGGAAATATTCCGCAGCGAGCTTTCCGGTAATACGCTGACTCTCCACTACACCCTGCAGAATCCTGCAGATTATGGTATTTACGAGGATGAGGCACACCTTCCTGTCTATTCCGCGGATAACCGCGCCCTTTCCAATGCCGCCATCACCGGCTGGTCGGAACGGCTCGCCGCCATTGACCCGGAAAATCTCTCCGACCAGAACCGGTACAGCTACACACTGCTCACCCGTTATCTGGCGCTGCAGCAATCCCTTTCCGCCTACTCCTGTTACGAAGAGCCTCTTTCTCCAAACAGCGGCATGCAACAGACGCTTCCCGTTCTTTTTTCCGAATACCGGTTTACAAAACGGAAAGATATTGACGATTATCTCTCCTTGCTCTCCCAGACCGGGGACTATTTTCAGGGGCTTCTCGCCTTCGAACAGGAAAAGGCAAATGCCGGGCTGTTTATGTCCGAAAGCAGCGCAGATATGTTGATCAGCGGATGCGAAACCTTCCTTACGGAAGATTCCATAAACAACGGCTCCCACTTTTTAGTGGATTCTTTTGTCTCCCGCCTTATGGAATTTCAGAAAAACTACCCGGAACTGCTCAACGAAGAGGCTTTTGAGCATTATTATCAGGAAAATATCCGTATTTTAAAAGAAGATGTGATGCCCGCCTATCAGATGCTGGCAGAAGAAATGACCCGCCTGTCGGAAAGTGCCTCACAAAACAGTACGTCTGGTGATCCCGGTCTTTCCGCGTATTCCGATACCCCCGAAATTTCGGACAGTTCCGACAAAGCCGCCTCAAAAAAGAAATATTATACCCTGCTGGTTCAAAAATCCACCGGCTCCTGCCGCCCTTTGGAAGAAGTGCAGGAAATGCTCTATATACAATTTGACACGCTTCGTGCAGAACTGATGAATCTCAGAAAACAGGACGCCGATCCCCAGATCGCGGACCGGCATACCCATCCTCTGTCTGTAGAAGATATCCTCACTTTTTTGCAGGAAGACATGAAGGAAGATTTTCCCTCCCTTCTTTCCGGCTCTCCGGATCAGTCAAAAAATCCGTTAAAAAGACAGCTTCCCGCTGTCTCCTGTGACATCAAATATATTTCAAAGAGCCTGTCCGCCTCCAGCGCGCCGGCTTTCTATCTGACGCCGCCGATGGACGCCTTCGATAAAAATGTGATCTACATCAATCCGGACTCTTCATTAGAAGGTGCCGCTCTCTTTACCACTCTGGCACACGAAGGCTTTCCGGGACATCTTTACCAGACCGTCTATACGAGGGAAAGCGGCATTGCGGACCGTAAAAATCCGCTGCGGGGAATCCTTGATTATCCGGGCTACTGCGAGGGCTGGGCCCTCTATGTGGAACTGGGTTCCTATGACTATGCCGCAAACTATTACGCCATTGATACCGATATCCAGAAAACCGCCCGCTCTTTGGAGCTTTGCCTGTGCGCCCTGCTGGACCTTCACATTCATTATTATGGCCTCACCCTGCCCCAGACACAATCGCTCCTCGCCGGCTTTGGAATCCCGGCGGACTCTGCGGAAAATATCTACTCCTATATCGAACAGGAACCGGCAAACTACTTAAAGTATTATCTCAGCTACCTTGAGATTCTGTCCTTAAAGCAGGATGCCGAATCGCTCTGGAAAGAGGACTATTCCGACTACCGCTTTCACCGGTTTTATCTGGATGCAGGCCCTTCGGACTTTTCTTCCCTGCAGGAAAAACTGCAGAATGAAAAATGACCGTACCATATGCCCTTTACATATTCCACACCATCACCACGCTTGCCGCGATCCCCACTACCGTGGCAAGCAGTGCCCCCGGCAGCGTCCATCTTGTCTTTTTCACCTTCGCCGCCATATAGTATACGCTCATCGTGTAAAAGCAGGTTTCCGTACAGCTCATCATGATCGAAGTCAGAAGACCCGTGCGGGAATCCGGCCCGTACTGTTCAAAAATATCCAGCACCAGCCCGGTAGCCGCCGAAGAGGAAAACATCTTGATAAACACAAGTGGCACAAATTCAGCGCCAACCCCTGCCCTTTCGGTCAGCCCTCCGAAAATCTCTCCCAGCATGGATAAAAATCCGGATGCCCGAAGCACGCCCACCGCCACCATCAATCCCACCAGTGTCGGCAGCACCGATACCACTGTTTTCAGCCCGTCCATCGCCCCCTTCACAAAGGCATCATACACATCCGTTTTATTCAGGACTCCGTTTAGTACAATATAAAAAATAAGCGCCGGGATAATGATCACCGAAAGCCGCATCAACATCCGCTTTCCCTCCCGTATCTTATCTTAATATAGACAATGCCCGCCAACGTGGAGCAGCAGGTGGCAAGGATCGCCGGAAGGATGATGCCGGAAGGGTTCAGGGATCCGTATTTACTGCGGTATACGATCATATTCACCGGAATCAGCTGCAAAGAGGAAATATTCAAGATCAGAAAGCCGCACATAGCATCGCTGGCGGCTCTTCCTTCCTTTCTCTTTCCGCCCGCTTTATCATATCCCGGTGTCCCCCTCTCTTCCTCCAGCTTTGCCAGTTCCTCCATCGCCTTTAACCCTGCCGGCGTGCACGCCCAGCCAAGCCCCAGAATATTTGCCACAAGATTCGTCGCAATATACCCCCTTGCCGGATGTCCCTCCGGTACATCCGGAAAAAGGAAACTGATAAAGGGCTGAAGCTTTTTCGTAAATTTTTCGATCAATCCCGCCTGTCCCGCTATTTCCATCAGCCCCACCCAGAGCGCCATCGCCCCCGACATCGTGATGCACAGCGTCACCGCCGATTCCGCGTACTCCAGACAGGCGTTGGAGACAGCCTCCATATTGCCGGTAAAAAGTGCATAAAGAATTCCGACGAGCAGCATGCCTGCCCAAATATAATTCAGCATAGCATCCTCCTAAACTTCCGTTTTTATATCTTTATGCGCCTGTCCCTGAAAACTTGACCATCCGGCTGATATTCTTTGATACTTTTCTTTTTAATACCTTCGAGTTGATACTTTAATTTTAAAACTTTTGCGCTTTAATTATTTTATGAATTTTTTCCGCCGCCTCCTTCGGATCTTCCGCGTGCGTGATTCCCGATCCTACAATGATGACTTCCGGCTTATATTTTTGATATGCCGGCAGTGTTTCCGCACAGATGCCTCCCGCCACAGAAACCTTTGCCGTTTTAACCGTCTCTCTCACAACCTTCAGATCATCCAGCGGCGTTCTGCCCATCGCCTGCTGGTCCACTCCTGTATGGACCGAAATAAAATCGACTCCCATCTCTTCCAGCCGGCGGATCTTTCCCGCCATATCATCCACGCATATCATATCCGCCGCAACACAGCCGCCATATCTCCCCGCCGCTTCCATACACCCCTGAACCGTCCGTTCGTCCGTAACCCCCAGCACGGTAATATAGTCCGCCCCCGCCCGCAAAGCCACTTCCGCCTCGTATTCTCCGGCATCCATTATTTTCAGATCCGCCAATACCTTTTTATCCGGAAACAGTTTTTTCAGTTCTCTGACCGGCGCCATGCCATACTCCATCACCATCGGTGTTCCCACCTCAATAATATCTACATGGGCCTGCACGCTTTTTACCAGCGCCAGTGCCTCATCCAAAGTCATATCATCCAATGCAAGCTGTAACTCCACTTTTCCACCCCCGCTCTATTCCAAATTTGCATGTCTGCCGAACATCTCCTCCTCCGACAGCCCCATCCTTTTCATCAGGTACATGATCACTACATCATAAACGATCCACGTCATCTGTTCAAAAGCGTTTCCCATGATCTGCACCGTTTTACAGGTATCTGCCAATTCACTCTTCGGCGTTGCTCCGGGCAGGACAATACGGCATTCCGAAAGCCTTCCGATAGAAGCCTCCGGATGGATCGTGACAGTCGCTACCGCCGCCTTGAGCCTTCTGGCTTTCTGCGCCATAACGACAAGGCTCTCCGTCTCCCCCGAACCGGAACCGATGATCAGCAGATCCCCGCCTCCGACCGCAGGCGTTGTAGGCTCCCCCACAAAAAATACGTTAAGTCCCAGATGCATCAGCCTGTTGGCAAACGCCCTTGCCGCAAACCCGGACCTTCCTGCACCCGCCACAAAGATACGCTCCGCCTTTAAAATGCATGCCGCCATCTCTTCCACTTCTTTTTCACTCACCTGCTGTGCATTTTCCTTCAGTTCCTCCAAAATTTCCATTAAATATTGCACTTTTGCCATCTGAATAACCATATCCTTTCCACGCAGTCTTTCCAGACTGATCTCTCATGCGTCAGTTCTATTGAAAAAGCCGTATACAGATGAACCATATACGGCTTTTTATCCATTTGATCCTCTTTCAGATCATTGAAAACTTATTATCTGCCTGATCCGCTTTCAGACCATTGAAAGCTTAAAGTCCAAATACATGTTTTACAAACTGAAGAGAGTTCTTCGCATCCGCATCCAAAGCCGCCTCCGAGGTATCCTCCACCAGATTTCTCCAGACCTTCACTTCCGAACCGATCGTGCCTCCCGGCATGACAAACGGTTCCATAACCGCCGCATGCTGATAGTTGATGTCACGGAGCGCCTGCCCGATCTCATCCCAGGGCATGGTTCCCTTGCCCGGCACTTTACGGTTTCTCTCTCCCAGATGCAAATGGCAGAGTTTATCGCCCGCTTTTCTGATTGCTGCCGCGATATTGTCCTCCTCAATACTCATATGGAACGTATCCAGCATGATCCGTACATTTTTACTGCCGACTGCATCCACATATCTGATCGCCTCGTCACAGGTATTCAGAAGATAACCCTCAAATCTGTTCAGCACTTCCATACCGAGCACAACGTCACACTCTTCCGCTACTTTCGCAACCTTCTTCATGTTGGCAATGGATCTCTCCAGATCCCCTTCTTTATCCACCGGCTTCGAATAATCCACCGGCCAGTAGGAATAGAGCCCGCCGCCCAATGCCTTAATATCCATCTTTTTCAGCTTATGCAGTGTCTCTGTAAAAAACAGTATCGCATTCTCCTGTACTGCCGGATCTGCGGAGCCCAGATTCTGGGATGCCTGGGGGCCATACCCTGCCGTTAAGATAACATTTTTCTCCTTCGCGTAATCACGCAGTTCATACAACTGCTCATCCGTTGTGTATGTATTATTAAATGCACCGCAGGAAATCTCTAAAATGTCAAAACCCAGCTCTGCGATCTTATCTATATATTTTTTATAATCCGCAAACCACTCCTTCTCCCAATATGCAAAATAAATCCCATATTTCATATTCGTACCGCCTCCTTTTTGTTTTTTTAAGTATATCCTTTAAGAGCCCATCTTTGCAAGCTTATCTGATTTCTTTTTATTGATAACATGATTCAGGATCAATACGCCGATCAGCGCTATGCCCCAGATACAGTCCCTGTAATAGTTGCTGACATCAGGGAACGTATTTAAGTACGAAGATAATACCTGAAGTATCAGTACCGCGATCGCAATACCCGGTATCGTGCCAAATCCTCCGTTCGGATTCACGCCGCCAAGCACCGCGATCAGAATGCACTGCATGGTGTAACTGGTTCCGAAGTCCGCCTTCGCCGAATTGATCCTCGCTAAAGACAAAAGCCCTGCACAGCCGGACACGATGCCGGAGATCATATAGGTCTTAATGATAATTGACTTATTTTTAATTCCCGCAAAGGTTGCGCACTTCGCATTGGTACCTACCAGAAATACCCTTGCACCGAATTTTGTTTTTCCCATGACCACGCTCATAATGATGATGATCAATACAAAAACAAGGAATGCCGCGGGAATCCCCGCTACGGTCTTCATCCCGAAATCCGTATACTTTTCAGGCGCGCCGCTGACTGTGCTTCCGTTCGAAATAACGACGGATATTCCCTGAAAGAGCTGATAGGAGCCGAGCGTCGCCAGCATCGGCGGAATTCTCAAATAGGAAATTAAAAATCCGTTAAACGCGCCGCATGCCGCACCGATCACGATCGCCAGCAAAATAGCGGGCAGGATCGCGTTTTCGTTTTTCTGCATCAGAAGCGCCGCTGAAATACCACATAAATTGGCAACATAAACACAGGAAAGATCAATACCGCCGGATATCATACAGATACCGCACCCCACTGCCATCAGGCCGTATTCCGCCATCTGCCTTCCCATCGTCTGAAAAATGGAAACCTTCAAAAACGAATTTCCTTTTGTAATTCCGGCAATCAGCAGGAAAACAACCAAAATAATAATCAACCTGAAAATATTATCATCTATTTTTAATTTCTTTTTCATGCTGCTTCACCGCCTTTCACTTTTTTCCCCTTATTCTTTCCAAAAATACTCTGGATCGCCGGAATCGCTGTTCCGATGATAATGATCGCACCGATAAATACCTTCTGCCAGTATACGGAAATACCTACCAGGATCAGGCTGTTTGTCACCATCGTCAAGAGCAGCGTCCCGAGAATACAGCCCTTCAAGGTACCGATACCACCGGTCATTCTCGTTCCGCCCAGAATGATCGCCGCGATAACCACCATCTCACCTCCCGCATACTCGTTCGGCAGATACCGCATGGACATAACCGCATAACAGAGCCCTGCAATGGAAGCGATCATACCGTTCACAACAAAGATGCCAAAACGGATCTTCTTTACGTTAAAGCCGGCACGTTCCGCCGAAATTTCATCACCGCCTATCGCGTATACGCCTCTTCCTACCATAGTATAATTCAAAACCAGATATGCCGCGATATAAACCGCCACCAGGATCAGGAAGGGCATCGGCAATGTGGAACCCAGTCCTGTTTTTTCATTTTTTACGGTGAGTAATGATAATTCCGCAAATCTCTGCAGCGTTGCCGGCAGATCCATACGGGCCGCCTCAAAAGTACCGAGCAGAATGCCGCTGAAAAGAGACGATGTACCAAGCGTAACGATCAGGCTGGGAAATTTATATTTCACGATAATAAAACCGTTCAGCGCTCCCATAAGCGCCCCGAAAAACATTCCGATCAGATATACGACAAACCACGGTCCGTCATAATTTATCTTGATGGAAATCGTGATGGCAAGATAGCTGCTCAATGCCGCTACCAGAGGAAAAGAAACATCCGGCCCGGTACTGACAAAAGCGAGCAGCGCACATACTGCATACAGTGAAGGGCAGATCATGGAACGCATGATGTCCACTATATTATTATTCGCAAAAAATGCGCCCGAACGCGCCTGAATGATCAGGGCAAGGAAAATAATAATGAGAAATACCCAGAACTCTGTCTGTCTTAAAACTTTATTCATCTGTTTTTTCATTTTATCCCGCTCCCCCTCTTATATCGCTGCTTCCGCCAGTTTGGCTTCCGTCAGGTCTTCCTTTTCCAGTATGCCGGTTATCCTCCCGTCATGCATAACGATAGCGCTGTCACAGGTTGCGATAACCTCCGCCGTATCGTCCGACACCACAATGATCGCCATACCATCCGCCGCCAGTTTATGCAGCAGTTTATGGATATCATATTTCGCGCCGATATCCACGCCCACGGTCGGTCCGTTCAGGATCAGTATTTTGGGATTGTTTGCAAGCCATTTCGCAAGCACGACCTTCTGCTGATTTCCGCCGGAAAGCGTCTGTACCGGAAATTCGTGGTTTTTGGTCGCCACCCCCAGCTCTTTTACCCATTTTGCAGATTCTTCCACAAGGGAATCCTCACGGATAAATCCAAGCCTGCCTGCCAGTGCGTCAAATCTTGTTACTGTTATATTTTTAATAATGGACTGCGGCAGGAAGAGCCCCTCCGTCAGGCGGTCTTCCGGAACCAGCGCAATCCCCAGTTCCTCCGCCTTTGATACATCCGTAAGTTTCGCTTCTTTTCCTTCCACCATGATCCTGCCTGCGGTCGGTCTATTCAGTCCAAATAAAGATAAAGACAATTCTGTACGTCCCGAACCCAGCTGGCCGGTAACACCCAGGATTTCACCTTTATGTAATTTAAAGCTGATGTCTTCAAATCCCGGTGCGCTCAGATTTTCTACGCTGAGGACTTCTTCACCATATGTTCTCTTTTTATTGTCCGCCAGCTCCTGATTATCAAAGTGGCGCCCTGTCATATAATAGGCGAATTTTTCTTCCGTCATTTCGGAAGCAGGACAGGAGATCACATTTTCTCCGCTTCTCAAAATCGTGATACTGTCTGAAATCTCAAATACCTCATCAAGTTTATGTGATACAAATAAAATGGTAATTCCGTTTTTCTTTAAGTCGGCAATGATCTCAAATAACCGTTTTACTTCCTTTTTAGTCAAGGCCGTTGTCGGCTCGTCCATAATAATCAGTTTCGCATTATCCAAAAGCGCACGGGAGATTGCAATAAGCTGTTTGTCTGCGACGGGAAGCGTCTCCACAAGTGCATCCATGTCCACATTAAAATTGATCTTTGCAACCGCTTCTTCCGCTATCTTTCTGAATTCCTTTTTATTTACAAACTTTTTGCCGTTTGCCAGAACCTGATTAAATGCCAGATTCTCTATTACTGTCAGATTCGGGAAAATAGAGAAGTCCTGATAAATCACCTGAACGCCTGCTTTGATCGCGTCCGCCGGGGTCATTACCGGATAATCTCTTCCGTCTACCTTGATCGTACCCCCATCCGGTTTATAAAACCCGGATATCACCTTGATGATCGTAGATTTGCCACACCCGTTTTCGCCGGCAAGACAATGTGTTTCTCCTTTTCTAATCGTCAGATCCACCCCTTTCAGCGCATGAACGCCGCCGAAAGATTTTTTAATTCCCTTTACAGAGAGTATATTTTCCATGATACCTCCTGTTCCTTCTTCCCAGGCAAAATACCTCTAACCCTGTTTTAAAGTAGGGGAGCCGCGCTGAATAGTTTCTGCAACGGCTCCCTGTCATTATTTTCTGTTTTGCTGTCTGTCTTTAGAAATCATACTCATCGATGTTATCTGTTGTCAGGGTGATATCTGCCTGACCGATAAGGCATCTGTTGATTCCGTTGGAGAGGCTCATGTTTTCATAGCCTTCCACTCCCGCGTTAAAGCCTTCACCGTCTCCGATGTCTTCGCCCGCAAGGATGTCTGCTGCCAGCTTACACATTACATAACCGGATACCTTCGGATCCCAAAGTTTAACCTTTGTGATCGTACCGGACATAACATAAGGCTTAAAGCTGTTCGGTGTACCGACACCGACAACCTTGACATCCAGGCCAAGTTCCTCGACCGCTTTTGCAATACCGGGGCAGTCTGTGGAAGCCACGCCTGTAAAACCTTTCAGGTCAGGATTAGCTTTTAATACTTCTTTTGCTCTTTCATAAGAGGTATCGATAGATTCTTCAGATTCGCAAGTAGGAATAGCGCCGTCGTTGATCAGCTCCATGTTCGGATATGCTTCCTGCTGACGATTGTACTGAGCATTTGCGTATTCCATATGCGTTGTGGATGTTGTATAAGCAACCATCATCGCATATTTGCCCTCTTCACCCATATCCTCTGCCAGTGCATCCATAATAGCCGCGCCAAAATCGTCAGCCGTAAATGCCTCTGTGTCGAATAAGGTATTTTCAAGGTTGGATGCCTCGTGGGAGATAACAACGATACCCTGCTCCATAGCTCTCTTTAAAGAAGCCTCTAATGCGCCGGGATCGATCGGTACTACGCAAAGAGCATCTACGCCCTGGTCGATCATATTATCCACTACTTCCACCTGAGAAGCCGCATCCGCATTAGCGGGGCCTTTCTGGATAACGTTGATGCCGGACTCTTCGCCGTACTCATTCACACCAAGTTCCATACGCTTGAACCAGTCTGCCGTGTTGTCCTTTGTGACAACCGCAATCGTCCATTCAGATTTGTCTTTGTCAGACTTGTAGTTTGCAACGTTAAACAGGTCATCGTCACCTGCCGCCGGTGCCTCCTCTACCCCCCCGATTCTTCTTCAGCGGGAGCCGCTTCCTCTGCCGGTGCCGCTCCCTCTGCCGGTGCCGCTTCTTCCGTAGCTGCCGCCGGTGCTTCTTCTGCGTTGTTGCCGCAGGCAACCAGTGTGGAAATGGTCATAGCCGCAACCAAGAATAAAGCAATTTTCTTTTTCATGTTTCTGTTCCTCCTTTGAGATTTTTATATGTATATGCATTTCTGCATCCCTTAATGGGCTTTGTTACAGGTGCCGGTATTTTCCGGCGAACCGACAGGTCAGAGTTTCCTGATCACGATCTCGGAATCCAGATATCCCTTCTGAACCGCCGCTGTCGGAAAGGCCATTCTGTGGATCAGCATCTCCATTGCCTTTTTTCCCATCTCGATCGCATCCCGCCTGATATAGTTAAACCCGCTTCCGACGATGTCGAGGGCTTCTATCTTGTCCAGACCGATACATACAATGTCTCCGGCAATCTTCATATCATGTTCCTGCAGGGCTTTTAAAAATCCCATACTGATATTATTGTTGCAGGTTACGACTGCTGTAGGACGGTCTTCCTTTTCCAGCATTTCGCTGGCGTGCCTGTAAGCCTGCGCAACGGAATAATCTCCCAGATAGCAGTATTTTTCGTCATAGGGGATATCATACTTCTCCAGCGCATCCCTGTATCCCGCCTGTCTGATGCGTGCCAGTCCCCGGTCCAGCGTGGCGTTTATGATACCTATCTTTTTATGCCCCGCCAGTATCAGTTTTTCAGTCGCTTCATACATACTCTTTCTGTCTTCAAAAAAAATCCCGTCATACCGTTCAAACGCCGCCGGCTCCCTGTCCATCAGGATCACCGGAATATCCAGGCTTTCGATCAGCTTTGTCACCGTTTTTCTCTGTTCCGACGTATCATAATCCGTTGCCGGTGTATAAAGCATCCCCCTTACCCTGTAATCCTTCAGCGTTTTTAATGCCTTATAATCCTTTTCCGCGTTATCATCGGAATTAAAGCACATCAGTGTCAGGTCATTTTTATCCGCGATGCTTGATGCTCCTCTGAGCAGTTCCCCAAAAAACGGATTATCGATCTCCGGTACGATGATTCCTACGATAGAACTGATTCCATAGGCAAGATTTCTCGCTACCGTTGAGGGAGAATATTTCTTTCTGCGGATAATCTCTTCCACCCTCTCCCGGGTGTTGCTGTCCACGGAAGCCGATCTGTTTAAAACCCTTGAAACGGTTGCTTTTGAAACACCGGCTTCTCTGGCAATATCCGTAATCGTAACATTTCCCATCCTCTCAGTACCTCTTGTCAATCCTGCTGCATTTCTGTTTCATATTGCTTTTATTACTGTATATTACTGTTATGCAGTCATTTTTTGCGTGAAACCGGTTACATTTGTATTTATAGTAAACACCTTTGAATAATTTGTCAACCGTATTCTCACATTCATCCATCACATTCTACGTTTTTACCGAATTTCAGCTTCCATTTTTGTTGAATATGTATAACAAAACTTTGATTCAGCTTTTGTTCCTCCGTGCCGCAGGATCTGCTCCGCATATCCGTAAATTTATCAATACACTGTTTTTTCAAATTCCACAAGCTGGTCAAACTCTTTTTCCACGATCGCCGCCATCCCGGGCGTAAGCCCCTGCATGTGTTCCGCCTCCAGCCACGCATCAGCCATGACGCGGCCCATCTCGGGTCCTATAATAAATCCGCCCATGCACAGTACATTGGTATTATTTACCTGTTTTGCCCTTCTCGCCTGATAAACGCTTTCGCACAAAGCCGCATAAACACCGCGATGTTTGTTGCAGATAATGCTGACACCCATACCCGTACCGCAGATGGCGATGCCCCTGTCATATGTGCCGCTCTGTACTCCCTGCGCCACTTTCACCGCTACATCCTGAAACAGGTCAGGGCTTTGGGGATCTACATCCGTCACATCATACCCTTCTTCGATCAGATGATCCCGGACCGCATTTTTCAGTTCAAACCCGCCCGGATCTCCTCCGATAATCACTTTTTTTACCTTTTCGTTTTTCATGATTTTCTCCTTTTTTCGACTATGAAACCGGTTTCTTGCCACTGTAAAAAAAATTATTCTATATTTCTGTGGTTCGCTTCCATATCATCATAGTCAAGTCCCATCTCGTCTTTTACAATGATAGCGATAATATCCATCAAAAGGTAGATATGCTGCTCATACTGATTTCCCATGGGCTGTTTTGTGGGAACTACATCATGCTGTTTCGGCGCATCCGGCTCCGCATGCTTTTCGTCCATATAAACCGTGGAGTGGACAAATAAAATAAGGTCCGCATAGTTCTTTGCAAGGTTTCCTTCCGGCAGCGCCGTCACCATAGCGATCCTGGCGCCGGTCTTTTTAGCCTGCTGTACGATCCTCCTGTGAATCCCGACATCTCCCCTGCCGTCACAGATAATAAACAGATCTCCCTCATGCATACCGATCGTCGTGTCATCCATCAGCCAGTAAGCGGGCTTTCCAAGATGCGCAAGCCTCATGGCAAACCCTCTCATGGATATGCCTTCCCTGCCGGTACCGTGGACAAAGATATGTTTCGCCTCAATGACAGCGTCAACAAATGCCTTGAGCTGTCCCATGTCCAGCTGCGAGAAGACAGAAGCGTGTTCTTCCACGATCGCTTTGGAAAATTTTTGATACGTTTCGATGTAACTCATTCTTTTTTCTCCTTTTCTTTATTTTTTGGACATATAAATGACCATAGTAAATTATATATCATTATTTTGCCCCGCTTGTAAACCGTTTCCATAATATTTAAAAAAGAAACTGGCATTTTATAGATCAGACACCTGTTCCTTTACCGTTCTATCCCCCCATACTCTAAACTCATAACCGGAATTGGAATCTTCCACAATAATCTTTTCAGGTTTAATCGGAAGCTGTTGATGATTTGAATAAATACGCTATATCTTATGGTATATCTTTTTTATATTTTGATATTTTTCTGACGAATATAAGCCGTAAATCTCCTCTGCGGCATAAGGGAGATTATAGAGATTTTCCCTTCCGATATTCTGCAGATTTCCAAAAAACATTCAGCATAACAAATCTCTCTTTTAACAAAAAGAACTTCCAAAACCATCCACTGTTTCAGAAGTTCTCTCATAATCTCTCTTTTCAATTCCTCTTAAGCATCAATCCCCTGCTCTTTAATAAACCGCATTACATCGCCTACGGTCTTCATATTCTCCAGATCATCAGAAGGGAACTCCACACCGTACTCTTCCTCACACTGCATTACCAGTTCAAACAAATCCAGGGAGTCTGCGCCCAGGTCATCCTTAAAGGAAGTTTCCTCTGTGATCTCGCTTGCGGATACCGATCCTAACTGCTCTTCTATGAGTGCTGCAATTTTTTCTAACATCTTTTTTGTCTCCTTTTTTTAAATCTAGCCTTATCACATTTTATTATATTCTGCTTCAGGTTTTTTTCTCAAAGCAGACGGCTTTCTTACTCTGTACAGAGTATAGTTTAGTTAGACTTTCCTTATTTGTCAAGCATATACTGATAAATTTCTCGTTTACTGATACCTCTGTCTTTTGCCACCATTTTCATTGCCTCTTTCCGCTCCATTCCCTCCCCTTCATAACGCTTCATATGCTCCTCAATACTGAGGTTCAAAAAGCCCTCCTGCCGTTCCTGCTTTATCTGCAAGAGGCTTTTCCCCTCTATCACAAGCACATATTCGCCCCGGGGTTCCTCAGTCTCGTAAAAAGCAAGCGCCCCTTCAAGGGTTGTAGGCATTACAGTCTCAAACTTCTTTGTCAGTTCTCTGCAGATCGTAAGTTTTCTCTCTCCCAGTGCTTCATAAAGTTCCTTCAGGGTGCGCACCAGACGATGGGGCGCTTCATACAGAACCATCGTCCTTGTCTCTTCCGCAAGCAGTCCCAGAATTTCCGCCTTCTCCTTTTTTTCCGGGGGAAGGAAGCCCTCAAAACAAAAGCGTCTCGTGGAAAGCCCGGACAGTGTCAGCGCCGTGATACATGCCGCCGCCCCCGGCAGGGAAGTTACCGTGATCCCTTCCTGCTGGCACAGCCTCACCAGCACCTCTCCCGGGTCGGATATCGCCGGCGTTCCGGCATCTGTGATCAGCGCCACATCCAGCCCCTCTTTCATCTTCTGCACCAGCACCTGTGCCTTTTCCACTTTATTATATTCATGGTAGCTTGTCATAGATGTCTTGATCTCAAAATGATTCAGAAGTTTGATGCTGTTTCTGGTATCCTCTGCCGCGATCAGATCCACAGAGGAAAGTGTTTCCGCCACCCGCGGCGTCATATCCTTCAGATTACCGATGGGGGTGGCGCAGATATATAATGTTCCGGACATTGGTACCTCACTGCCTTTCCGCCGTCAGCAGATTCCCCAAAGACGGGAACCCTGCTGACGGCTGCGCTTTTCAATCAGATTATCAATGAGAACTTCCAAAACCATCCACCGCTTCGGAAACTCTCTCCTAAATAAAATAACTCAATAAAAAAACATAAATATGATCCTGCCAGCTAATATCCATATATATCACAAATTTCAGGGGCGTATACCCCCGGACTTAGATAAACGATCAGAGGTTTTTCTACGCGCATACGGGACTTTCCGCCTCGCACCGCTTCGATCAGCACCATATTGGGCTCCTTATCGACAAAAGGATATACAAGCTGCATCCGCTTCGGCTCCAGCCTGCTATCTGTCAGTGTGACAAGGATTTCCGAAAGGCGGAAAGGCCTGTGTACAAGATAAAAATGTCCTCCCGGTCTTAAAAGCTTCGCCGCCATTTCCGCTATATCCCGAAAGGTACAGCATACCTCATGACGGGCGATGGTTTTTGCCTCACTGGCATTTTGAAGGCCGTGCTGCCCTATCATATAGGGCGGATTGCAGGTAATCACATCAAAAGAGGCCGTTTCAAATAATCTGTCGGCCTCCCTGATATCTCCTGTTATGATCTCAATTTTTTCCTCCAGACCGTTCAGCTTTATGCTTCTTTCTGCCATTTCCGCACTTTCTTTTTGGATTTCAAGCCCCCACAGATGCGGTATCGCCGTCCTTGCTTCCATTAGAAGCGGCAGGATTCCGGTCCCTGTACCAATATCGAGCAGCCGCTCTCCTCTTGCATCCCCTGCAAAACCGGCAAGAAGCACGGCATCCATTCCGAAGCAGAACCGTCCCGGATCCTGAATAATACGGTAACCGTTTCTCTGCAGATCGTCCACCCGCTCTCCCGGTCTGATCAGCTGATCTTCTTCCATAAACTTATCCTTTATCATTCGTCAAGCCCGGATAACTGTTCCTTTTTCTCTTTCTTTTCCAGTTTCTCCAACTCCTTCAGTTCCTTTAACTCCTCTGAAGAAGCATGTTCTTTTCTGTTTTTATGGCGTCTTTTAAAGCGGAGCTGTTCCACCTTGTATTCTTTCAATTCCTTTTCATCGTTAACTTCCACCAGAACTTTCACAAGCTGACGCAGTATATTGACACTGTGTACCTCGCCCTTCAGGCCGTCATCCGTTGTCACAAAGTCTCCCACATTCGGAAGCTTCCTGTTCAACTCTTCATAAATATTTTCTTCATTGTTCAGGCAGCACATCAGCCTTCCGCAGACGCCGGAGATCTTGGTCGGGTTCAGGGACAGATTCTGTTCCTTTGCCATCTTAATGGAGACCGGCGCAAACTCCGACAGGTACGTATGACAGCAGAGCGGCCTGCCGCAGATGCCGATGCCTCCGACGATCTTTGTCTCATCCCTGACGCCGATCTGCCTAAGCTCTATCCTGGTCTTAAAGACTGCCGCCAGATCTTTTACCAGTTCCCTGAAATCGATCCGTCCGTCCGCCGTAAAATAAAACAGCACCTTATTATTATCAAAAGTATATTCCGCATCGATCAGCTTCATCTCCAGATTATGCTTCCTGATCTTCTCCAGACAGATCCGAAACGCCTCCTTTTCCTTCTTACGGTTTGCGGCCTCCTGCTCGATATCCTTCTGGGTCGCCAGTCTGAGCACCGGCTTTAAAGGCTGTACTACCTTCTCATCCTCCACTTCCTTCGGCGGCATTACCACCGTGCCGAACTCAATGCCTCTGGCGGTTTCCACGATCACATGATCATTCCTTTTTATTGTAAACTCCAGCGGCGCAAAATAATATATTTTACCCGCCGTCCTGAAACGCACACCTATTACCTTCATCTATAACCTCACATTCTGCCCTCAGGCAATTTTTTAGCAGGCCGGACTTTAATTTTCCCGGATGGTGATAAACAAGAGTTCCATGACCAGTTCAAAATTAACATTGGCGCGCAGCCTGCTCTTTGCGTTGTCCAATGCTTTTAAAATATTCTCAATCCCCTCATAAGCGCTTTTATCGGCCGCTTTTCTGATATACTGTATCTCTTCTCTGAAGATCAGATGATTCGTATCGTTTGTCGCTTTAAAAAGAAGCACGTCGCGGTACCAGATCGAAAGCACATCCAGATACTCATTCACATCTATATGGTATTCGCGTATCTTCTTCACCGCCTCCATCACTTCATGAAGTTCCATACCGCGGATATTTTTCACAAGGCTGAGCGCTTCATTTCTGATATTCTCAAATTCCTCACTGGACGCAAGCTGCTTTGCCTGTCCGATATTTCCTCTCGCAAAAGCGACACATATGTCAGCTTTATAATCCGGGATCATCAACTCCTGCTTTAAATATTCTTTTACAAGTTCGTCCTGTACCGGCTTCATATGGAGCACCACACAACGGCTTAAAATGGTCGGCAGAAGTTCTTCCAGATTTGTTGTCAATATAATAAGCACCGCATAGGCGGGAGGCTCCTCCAGCGTCTTTAACAGGGCATTCTGGGCCTGAGGCGTCATCTTCTCCCCGTCGCCTATGATATAGATCTTATAGGGGCTGCTGTAAGGTTTGATCGCAATATCACCGTTGATCCGGCTGCGCACATCCTCCACACCGATAGAGTTCGGTTTTTCATGTCCTACAAATATGATATCCGGCTGGTTTCCCGTCTCCGCCTGCTTACAGGAGCGGCACTCTCCGCAGGGTTTCATCCCCTGCTTTTCACATTGCAGCGTTGCTGCAAAAGTCTTTGCTATAAACTCTTTCCCTGAAAACCGTTCTCCCTGAATAATATAGGCATGAGAAATTTTATTTTCCGATATCGCATTTTGCAGATACTCTTTTATATGTTCCTGTCCGATAATGTCGTCAAAGCTACGCATACTCTCACCTGCCCCTCTACGTAAAAATGTCCAGAAGCAACCCTTCTATCTCCCCTATTTTGCTGAGGATCAGAAGGTTATCCTTCTCGTCTTTCATAAGTTCCTGCGCCAGTTCGTCCAGATTCTGATCAATCAGTCTGATAATACCGTATACGCGATGCCGCCCTTTTCTGTCAAGAAAGTTTTCTCTGGAAAAATGATGGGAACGGCTCACTACTTCATTCATAAAATCTTTGATCAGTCCTCTGTACCGCTTCATATCCCTTACATCCCGGCGTTTCCCGAGACGTTTTCCCTGCATCGTGATCTCTTCCATCAATGCCGTCAGCCTTGCCTGCAGTTCCTGCTCCTCCACACGGCTTGCCAATGTAAATTTAAAAGTACCGTCCGCCTGCGTCTTCTCCGCCGCCGGCGCTACTTGTGACACCTGTGTCAGTTGATTCACTTTAATATCCACGATGCCGCCTCCCTTTGTTTTCCCGTTTCATATAAAGCCTTAACCTCTTTGGTCATTTACCCTGCCGGATCAGGCTTTCTCTTCACATTTTTCTTTAATGTATTCCGAAATTTCCGAAAGGCACCTCTCCAGATCATCATTTAAAAAACGCTTCTCTATACCTGCCTGTGCAATCTTCTCTTCACTGAAATCCTGCATATCCGCCAGAAAACGCCTGCACATCTCCTCATACTGCGGGACCTCCTGCATCCGCTCGCGATCCAGCGCCCGCTGAAGCCTCTCCCCGTCATCCAGATCGATAAATACCGGAATCATTTTTTCTCTGCCAAAATATGCACAGACTTTTTCATAAGATTCCAGCGTCCCTATCATCAGATAGTTTTTCTGATCCTGAAATATATTATCCTCTACTACCGTAAAATATCTCCATACTCCCTGCACCGTATGATAGGTTCTGTCCTCTATGACCTTGCCTTCCTGCTGCAGTTTCCGAAAACCCGCCTCATCCGTAAAATAATATTCCACACCGTTTTTCTCTCCTGCCCTGATCGGACGGGTCGTATAAAGCACTGCCGTATAAAACAGAAACTCGCTCTTCCCCAGAAGCCGTTTATAGATCGTATCTTTTCCCGATGAACTTTTCCCCATAAGGTAGACAATTTTTCCCATAAATTCCTCAATGCCGCAGCTTCTGCTATCATTGCACATGCTTATTTATATTTTAACATACTTTATATTTTAAAAGAAGGTTTATTCCCTGAAATCTTTGAATTTTCAGCAGCTTTTCAGAATGCAGATTTTTCCTTCCTCTGAAATTCCTGTCAGATATTCCTTTTTTTCCCGGATCTGCTTCACTTTCCGGATCAGTTCCCAGCTTATTCTCTCCCCGGGTATGACAAAAGGAATCCCCGGCGGATAAAAATAAAGGAATCCCCCGCTGATCCTCCCCGCCGCCTTTTCCGGATAAACCCACTCTCTCTGTTTTTGCATTGCCTCATAGATGCCGAGTTTTGAAGGTGCCGGTGTTATATTATAAATATCGTCTTTTTCTTTCTCTCCCATAATCTCTGCCCCCTGCCTGCCGGAAATTGACAATTCCTTATCTATCCGGGCAAGGGCATCCGTCAACCGCCTTACCCCCTCCTTTGAGTCCATGACCGTCAAAATTCCCAGTACATATGTTGCTCCCGCCATCTCCATCTGCAAATGATATTGTTTCCACAAGATCCGATAAAGTTCCTGCCCCGTCATCTTTGTTCCCTTTACAGAAATAACCAGCTTTCCGGGGTCACGCCTTTTGCCGGCAGGCAAAATTTTAATGAGGGAAAAGCCTTTTGCCGCTTCCTCGATCAGCTTTCTGAGTTCCAGCAGCCTTTCATACCCTTCCCGTCCCCTTTCCGCGACAAAATCCATACAACGGTCTATACTCGCCATAAGCAGATAGGACGGACTGCTGCTCTGATATATGCTCAAATAATTTTTAAGCTTTTCTCTGTCAACAATTTCTCCCTGTACATGCAGCAGCGCCGTTTGTGTTAATGCCGGTAACGTTTTATGAACACTGTTTATCACAATATCCGCGCCGCAGGCCGCCGCGCTCTCCGGCGCCTTTTCCGACAAAATAAAATGCGCGCCATGAGCCTCGTCCACAATAAGCGGGATATGACAGGCATGCACCTCTCTGGCAATTTCCCGGATATCCGATACAATGCCGTCATAAGTCGGCGATGTGACCACCACGCCACAGATATCTTCCCTTCCCGCCAGATGGTCTTTTACCTGTTTCGCCGTAATCTCACCCTGGATATCAAACTCCTCTATAGACTCCGGCCATAAATACTCTGCCTGCAGACGGTTTAAAAATATTCCGTTATATACCGATTTATGGCAGTTCCTCGCCGCCAGCAGCTTTTTTCCCTCCTGCGCCAACGCTGAAACGCCACTTAAAATTCCGCCGGTACTCCCGTTTACCAGAAAAAAACTTTCTTCTGCATGGTAAATGGAAGCCGCTTTTTGCTGCAGCGATAACAGAAGCCCTTTTGCATCATGCAGATTATCAAATCCTTCTATCTCTGTAATATCATACCGGTATATATCTTCCGGACCGGTCCCGGCACTGTCACAGGGTAATTTGTTTTCCTTTGCAAGCTGTTTACTGCAGGGAGGCATCTCTTCTTTCGGGAGCCGTTTATAACGGGGAAGCGTATCTTCTTTTGAAAGCCGCTTATGACAGGGAAACGTATCTTCTTTTGAAAGTTCTTTATAACAGGGAAGCGTATCTTCTTTTGAAAGTTCTTTATAACAGGGAGGTATATCTTTCTCCGGACAGCGCTTATGGCCGGGCATATGGAAGGGGTAGTAGTCCGATCTACTATAATGTTCCAATTCTTCCCACAAACTTTTCATTTTCTCTTTTTTCTCCGATGGCCTTTCTGTAAATGTATTGTCTCCAAAAGAGAACAGTATTTATCCGCCGCAGTAACAACCCACGCTTCCCTGCACACGGGCGGTTTTACCGTAAGCGGCCACATATGCTTTTTAATGATCTCCCTCTGCCTGTCAGTCAGTTCATATTCCGCTTCCGCATTCTTCAGCGCTCTTGCCGGATGGTGGAATCCGTGCAGCCGGTGCGGATTTTCCTTATCCGCCTTATGCCAGTCATACAGAAAATAATCATGAAGCAATGCCCCTCTTACCAGATCTCTTCGGCTGTGTTCCACTCCCAGCAATTCCGAAAATGCCACACTGTACCGCGCCACCTGAATGCTATGCTCTTTCACGGATATACTGCCGTGCTGCATATTATTTTTACTGCTGTCAAAATTTTCGGAGTGAAGAATATCCCAGGCATACCGATTCAATTCCTTCTGAATCTTTTTTTGTTTTTTAAAATACTTCCTGCGTTTCTCCCTTTTGCGTTCCTGCAGATATATCCTTATACTTTTCATTTTATATCTCTTTCTTCCGACACCATATTTTTATCCCTAAACATCAAATGTCATTTATGAGTATATCACAAAAATCAAAAAATGATCAAAAAATTAATTACTTGAATCTTTGCTGCATATTTCATAGAGAATGCCGCAAAAAGAGATATCAAACCACAGAAAGCATTCAATATGCCTTATCAGCTGTTTTCATCTAAAGTTCTTGGAACACCGCTATAGCAGTGGACGGAACCTGAAAACATCTTTGGGAGGAAATACCGTCCTTTTCGCAGGCATAGATTGCCTGAGAGCTGAAGAACTGTCTATCCGCCCTTTCACTGCCGTCTTGCAGAAATTTCTATTTTATCCCGAT
>Ga0137308_101033_pt1 | contig 32930 bp, 26 predicted proteins | sample Inofrocosms_June_FD_97181 | JGI IMG/M metagenome (GOLD analysis project Ga0137308, IMG submission 97181) | Mouse cecal microbial communities from Vienna, Austria - N-Acetylneuraminic and N-Acetylglucosamine D2O microcosms_June | ecosystem: Host-associated > Mammals > Digestive system > Large...
TTTTAAGCGCCTGGCGCGGATTCCCTGATGCTCTTTTTCCAGCAGATAGCAGATTTCCAGAATATCGTCACTGCATAATGTTTTCCCGCACATCTGCACCGCCGCCTCCGGGAGCTTATGTGCTTCGTCAATGACTAACGCCCGGTAATCGGATAAAAGCGGACGGTACCCTTTTGTCCGATGGGAGGCGTCCGCAAGCAGGTAATTATGGTTACAGATCTGGAAATGGATCCCGATACTTTTTACTTGCTTCATATAACGCCGGTAACGGCAGGTATCTTTCTCCGGGCAATTCTTCGGGCAGAATCTGGGAACACAGACAAGCCTCCTGTCAAACCCGCTCAGCCCATGTACCTGATCCATATCATAACAGGTACGCAGGGCGAACAAGGCTTTTTTCTGGTTCCCATTTTTCTTCTTATCCTGAATGGAAGCAATACGCTGGTTCAGGCGGCTGTCGCATACAAAATGTTCTTTCCCTTTGCGGACGACAGCTTTCAGCGGTTTGCGGATCAGTTTTTCTCCCAGCAGGAGCCGGGATAAGAAGGGAATGTACTCTTGAAGGATTGCTTCCTGGAGGGCAATGCTGGAGGTGGAGATTACTGCCGGATAGTGATCCGGTCTTGGAATGTTCCCCACTTGTTTTGCATATTTTTCTTTCACAATGCACGCCACCAGATACGCATAGGTTTTTCCAATCCCCACTCCCGCATCGCACAATGCAATCTGGTTCCCCCATAACGCGTCCAGCATTTCGTGGCTCAAACGGAGCTGCTCTTCCCGGACAGCCAATCCATGCTTTGGCATGAGTTCCTGAAAAATATGCTCCACTTCCTCATGGGCTTTTTTCTGGTGCCATCCCATAGACGGAATCCTGTCAACGCCCTTCATTTGCCCTGCTCCTTTTTCTGATTTTTCTGTTCTGGCATGTGCGGCTGCCCTGGCTTTTCCCACTTTCGGGTTCCTTTTCAGCCAATGCTGTTTTCTCCCTCACTTCTTCCGGTATGGGAATCATCGCCATTTCCCCATTGATACACACAGGCATTTCCGGCACCTTATACTTCTCCATATATTTTGCCGCCAGTTCTTTGTTTAGTGAAACAAATTCCTCTCCTCCAAACCCCGTGACAAGGAAAGGACCCGCAATAATGTCATACAGTTCCCCATCCTCATTGTAAAGTCCCCGGTTCGGCATCATGCCGTTGAGTTTTCCCTCGCCATTTAGTACAATCGCTACCATATCCTCAAAAGGGTATGTTGCGTCGATCAGTCCCCCAACTTCTCTCTGCAGCGACTTCAAATCCCCGGAAATGGTTTTGAGATACGGTTCTTTCCATGGTTCCACTACCAGTACCCGCATCCCTTCTGGTTCTTTCTGACCAGTCGCCTGGTTCTCATAATCGTAATTCATAACGTGATTGCCTTTCTTCATCCGTATGGCGTTGGTATCACATGCATGCGGCCGTAGTATCTACAGCCGCATGGTATCTGATATCAACGACACACTTCGATTGATTTCATTTTTTCTGTCCAGTCCCCTCAAATAATTACCTCGACTGAACAGTTGTATTTGTCTTTTTGGCATTCGTATTTGACCCCGCATCCCCGAAAGCCGTCCATCTTTTCGATGGCTGGGAACATTACAGGCAGGCATCTGGCTGGTATGGCACGTTAGAATTTCCAATAGCCGAGTATGTGTTTTCGATCAGATGATCATGAATACATATTTAGACTGCTAACTCTATTTTTCTATATTTCTAGCAAACAACAGTATTTTGGTGCTTGACTACATGAAATGTGACAATTCTACAGTATTTATAAAAATGTGCAGGTAAAAAACGAACTGTCGTTTACTATACACTCGCATAAAGTTTTCTAGTCTGATGATCTGGTAATTCCATTTTTGCTGTACCAATGCCGTTCACGGATGTCCGAAAGGTCTTGCTGATTACAACCTGAATTTCATCCTTTTGCTTTTTGGCAAATCTGTGTATCATTATCCCCCGCTTGTGATCATGGCGGAAAGCCAGCCGCGGCTTATTTCAAGTATAAGGAATCGCTCGAAGTGAAAACAGTCCCTGCATCCTTAAGAATGGCCCTCCCTTTTCCAATTTCCGATATCAGAAAAAATCCATCCTGTTTATGCAGCGGCCGGTTTTACTTGTCCTGGCGCTTATCTTGTCACGCTTCTACTTGCGGGAACGTACCTGTAATGCTGGTATGAAGTTGTCAAAGTGCAGCCGAAGAGATTTCCCCTTCTACTATATAGCCGTTGGGAACCCCACTTTTTAGTCGCACTTTATAAATTTTTTTCAATTTTTTTCTTCAGTCTTTTTATTCTGTTATAAATAGCATATTCACTTATCTTTAACTGCTCTGCAATTTCCGCTACTGAAAACCCCATCATCTTCATCAATAGTATTTGCAGAGTCCTTCGATCTGTCTCAAATAAGATATGAAAAAGATGCTCGTCGTCAATGGAATCCAATAGTAATGGAATTGTATTGATTTCCTGCTCATCCAATACTGTACTCTCCCAATCCTGATCTTTTGGAAATAATCTCCGATGATCCTGATAACATCTTTCCGCCTTAAAATCTTTCCAGTCAGACTCTCTTAATTCCTGGATAGATTTTTCATCCATTCCCAGGGTTCGGAGTGTTTTTTCTTCTTGTTCCTTCCATTGTTTCCATTTATGTTCCTCTCTCGCTTTATTGTAAGCCATTATTCTTTCCTCCGATCTGAAATTTTGGAAATCAAATCGGAGTGTGGAGGCGGACGAGATCTCCATGTGAACTTTGGCATAGTAACGATAGATTCCTGTACCTTCTTGCGCCACTATCTAATTTTATTGAACTTATTTCTGTGCAATATTTTTCAATACAATTGCACCAAATCTCCAGAACTATTAGTACATCGACTATTAAGTAATTGACAGTTTGACGCAGAAATTTTTCCTAATAGCACTCTCCGAAAACTATTCTGCGCCAAACTATCCAAAACTTAATTTTCGATGTACTAGATGCCAAATATTTTCTACAAAAATAAAGGGATAGGTTCACTTCTATAGTATAACCCATCCCTTTTTATATCTTTGGATAATTTTTTAGTATATCTATATTCTATTTACATCACTTTACAACTTTTAAACTTGTTTTGCTTCTATATAACCCTCTCCTTTTACTGTATCAGTAAACCGCTCTAATTTTTTGCCAATGTCGGTATTGGAATTGGATGGTTCTTGCCGATTCCAAAGCAAGTATAGCGAAAACAAATAAAAACAAGGTTTCCGCAATTGGTGTGGTACAAGATTTAAAGATAGAAGAAAAATGTATTTTTAGTCTAACACTCAGAGTGTTTTCGTTATATAACGAGTTTATCTTACAAGATTAATTTCCTTTTGTAGTGCTTTTACCTAAACTCATTATACAATAAAAAGAACCTTGTACAATATTTTTATTTTTAAAATCATCTAAATATTGTAAAAAAGTGTATATATTAGTCTTTCTAATACAATTCTCATATATTGTATACTATATTTATTTACTAAGAATACTAATAAGAATACAAAAATCAGCAGTAATAATATCATCATTTTTTTCTTTTTCATGCTATTTTTCCTCCCAGTATCATTTATTCATTAAGTCTTTTTAAATTTATAATTCTATCTGCTGAAGCCGCAACTTCTTTATCATGAGTTACACAAATTATTGTCTTTCCAATTTTTTTTAAATCTCTAAATATGTCTATGACATCCATTTTATTTTTATAATCCAAATTTCCAGTTGGCTCGTCAGCTAATACCAATTCATATTGCTTCAACATCATTCTTGCAATTGCTACTTTTTGTTGTTCTCCTCCACTTAAGTAATAAACCTTTTTATTCAAATAGTTGCTATCTAACCCTACTTTTTTCATAACCTCAGCAAAATCATGCTTATTTTCTTTTTTGTTCTCATATTTTGATATACTAATATTTTCTACAACAGTTTTTTCAGAAAGCAGCAAATAATCTTGAAATACATATCCAAAAAAGTATCTTCTAAGTTTTAATATATCTTTTTTTGTAAAATGATTTTTTCCCTCTATTATTATTTCTCCACTATCTGGTTTTTCCAGTAAACCTATGATATTCAATAAGGTAGTTTTCCCAACACCACTTTCTCCCGTAATGCAAACAAATTCATTTTTACTTACAGATAAAGATACATTTGATAAAACACTTTTTTGATCGAACCGCTTATCAATATTTAATAATTGTACCATTATATATTCACCCTTCCTATTTTAATCATTTTTATAATTCACCTTTCAAAAATTGAATTTCTCCTTTTCTAAGTAAACATCTATTTATATTCTTTTCAACAACATAGTCTACTAATGACATTAGAATAGTAATTATAATCATATAAAATGATATTTTTTTATATATTATTGCTGCTACACATAGCGAAAATATATTTATAAATAGATTGTTCAAAAGTAAGCTCTTATAAATCTGAAAAAAGCTATATCCATATAAAGATTTTATGATAATCTTTGGAAAGAAAGACTTATAATAAGTATATACTATAATAATCATAAGTATAATCAAAAAACAAAATGTAATTATAGTATTTAACACCAAATTATCCATCCTGGATTCAAGCTTTCTAATTTCTTCTCCTTTTTTGTCATACACTGATAAAATCGAATTTAATTCAATAACATTATATTTTTGAGTTATGGCACTTATTTCTTTCAATGCACTATATTCATCCGTAGATTTTATAAATATATAATCTCCAAAACATGCTGCCAAAAATGAATGATCAATATTTTCTGTATATATGGTAATTATTGAATCCTTTATTATATTAAATTCATCACCACTATTTGGATTATAAGTAAAAATTTCCTGCCCATTTTCTATATAAATTATATTAATTTTTAAATCATCAATACTTTTTTCAATTTCATTTTGACCTCTGTGTTTTTTGTAAATATTTGTAACCTCTACTTTTTGAAAATAAAACCACTCTTTAAATGAATTTTCTATAATTTTTTCATAATGCTTAAATTTAGAGGGTACTAATATATTCAATACATCATCATTGTTATCTATTGTATCAAGAACATTTTTTCCATCTAAAGATTTGATAATATGCTTTTTTAAATAATTTCTGTCTACCACTATATTTTTTCCATAAGGCGAATATAAATCTTCCTGACTTTCTATATTTATTCTGTAACTATAATTAAAATCTTCTTGATCTTTTATAAATAAATCATCTTTTTCTAGTCTTTCAAAATTAGTTGTTTTAATTATAAAAACCTTATCTAAATCACTCAACTCCTTATATACTTTAAAAAATTTATCATTAACTATATCTTCTGCAGCCAAATCATCTACATAATATGGTGAATATGTTTCATATAGGTTATAAAGATTTTTGGTATTATTCCATAAAGTTAGGCCATCCAGATTTTCTTTCAATTTTGCATTCTGATCAAAAAATTGCTCAAAAGAAAAAATAATCACAAAAAATAATACAATTCTCGGCAAATAAAATATCGTAATCATTTTTGACGACCCTTTTTTTCTATTACTATTTGTAACAAAACAAAAAGCTCTAAAAAAAGGAAACGATAATATGAACATTAATAGAATCATAGTAACATCTAATTTTGACATTATTATAAAAACTTCAAATAATAGATTGGAAAAAATAAATTTGTATACAATTCCAATCATAACTATATTACTCAAAGCCATAGTTGAAAATAATGTCAAATACAAAGGTTTATTCAATATATAATATATTTGAGCTTCTCTATAGCCCCATAATTTATAAGTAAAATATCTTTTTTTATTAATTGAATAATAAAAAAAGATAACCAATACAAATGAGAAAAGGTAGAAATAAATAGCAGAAATAAAATTGGATTCCTTATTCTTGATAAGTGTATCAAATGAAAATTTATCATTTTCAAATCCAGTTTCCAAATAATAAAGGTCACAATCATTTTTTAGTGTTTCGTAAAATTTACTAATTATATCCGTATCATTAGTAGCAACATATAATATATTTTTAAATCCAACGTCAAAAACCTCTTCAAAATCATGGACTTTTATATCTCTGTTAAAGACAAAATTTGGTACAAAGAAGATTTCTTTATACTTGTCTTTCATTGTTGAATATATGTCTATTTTATCTGAACTCAAAAAACTATATTGTGCTATTTCAACTCTGTTTTCTTCAGAAAACGTCTTGATTTTATTCAAAAACTCAACTTTTATCCCTTCCTGCTCATCGGTATGAAAGCGAAAAGATACAGTGGTTTTATCCAACAATAATTTATCTATTAAACTGTTACTAACATGCAGGAAAAAAAAGACATTAAATAATACCGTCAAAATAGCAACTATAATAACTAATTTCTTTTCCACCTTTCAAACCTCTCTTTTCTATAATTAAATTAGTCAGAGATTTTGTTTGCAATTTCCACAAAAATATAAAACTTTTATTAGCAAAAGCAAAATCTCCGACTATACTTTAATATATTTATTCTTCAGTTGAAGCCCAAACTTTATTATTTGAAAGAGTTTGAGATAACCAAGGCGATATAGCCCTTACTCCAGGCGATGCCCATTCACTTCTCATTCTCGTTTCGTGATCGTTTGTAGCAGAGCATCTATGTACTTTGTAGCTATGATCATAATTGGCTCTAAATGTTACGCCATTATTCCATGTAGCCCAAAGTGTCCCACCTAATACAGAAACTTTATCTCCTTCAATCACTGCTCGTGTTTGCACATCTCCTACGGAATTATTCACTTCTATACCAATTCCTTCTTCTGAAGTATAAAAAACCGGGCTAGCAAAAGCAGTTGTACTAATTGATAATGTTACCATGATGGAAGTTACCGCTAAAGATATAGATTTTTTCAACCTTTTATTTATTCCTTTGGTCATAGAATATCCTCCTTATGATTTTTCAAAACAAAGTTTGTAATATTTGTAGTGATTCTGATTCATCGTAAATAGTGCTATAACATCCACTTCCAAAGTTAAACTCCATAATTCTATAAAACCAGGACAATCTATTTCCAATCTCCCTTATCACAGCATATATATGGAATTTATTCCTCAGATGTGAACATTAAACGGATTTCATCCGCATTTACTGAAATCATAGATTCCAGTATGTAAAACCTAACTCCATTAATATGGGATTTGTGATAAAATCAATGACAATTCTTATTATCTTCATTTTTTTTTCAATTTCAACCCTTTCTGAACCAAACGACATTTATACTCTTTTTTTGGTCGATTTACGGTTTCTTTTACGATACACGGAATCTGCAACCACGCCGCCAATTGTATCCCAATAGAAAAATAAATTGCATAAGATTTTCTCCCAAACAAAAATAAAACCATGTCTGCTAATGTCAGGAAACATACTAAGAAAATCGTTATTTTTTTATATATTTGTTTTTCGTCAGTATCGAGTCGTCTGTTTTCACTATCTACCGGGCTAAAAATAATTAAACTTACAGAAGCGATAACTGTAGCTATTGCCAACTTCCAATCGTATTGCACATGTATTGACAACATTGTGCACAGAAACAGTAGAAAACTGGATCCAAGAATACAAGTGTATAAATTTTTTGCATGATAACCACCACTAAATTTTCGCAGAACTGTAAACGGTATAATAATGATAATTCCCTGTTTTATACTTCCAAAACAAAAACCAATACCACATGCCAGAAGTAGCGGCGAAAACAAAAGGAAAAAACTATGTAGCGCATATTTATAAAGTTCCCTATCCGCTTCATTTATCGCATTGCACCGTATCATCCAATCAACTACTGTGTCTGTACATTTTTCCATTACTTATTTCTCCTGTACTTCGTTAATTCTTTAGGCACTTTGGGCTGATACATAATCGCACATGATGCTGTGTTGGCTTCTGTCCGTAACACAACATCTAATGCTGCTTTCATTCCCTTTGCTATTGATTTAGTTACCTTTTTCTTCATAATCTCATCTCTCCTTTCCACTAAAATCGTCATTGATTTTCACATAAACAATCATATATCATTTTAAGAAAATAATCGACCCCTCTGGAATGAATGGAACATTTTTTTCCAATATTGGAATAATCTTTCTCTTTTCAGTAAAAATAATATGTACTACAGAATTATTTATATATAAAATTCATTTTATATCATGTGTAACAGAATAGTTCTTTAATATATTCTTCACTTTATTTGATTCTATTGGTAAAATCCTACTAAAAAGAAGGTGGTCTAAATAGAATTTCAATATGAAGTTATGGGAAGTCGCATCAAAATACGCAGAATAGAATTACGAATAAAACAGGCAGAACTTGCCGAAAGACTAAATATATCCAATAACCATATGTCATCAATCAAAAATGGAAGGCAAAAACCAAGTCTGGATATCTTCATCCAGATTTGTAATCTACTCAATGTAACACCTGACTACCTTCTGCTTGGCAATATGCACGCTTACAATATTCCAAAGGATATTATTGATAAACTACGGTTATGCAATCAATCCGACATAGAGCTTGCCGGAGACTTTATCGAGTTGCTTGTAAAACGAAATAGCAAAACAAAAACACATAATAAACCAAACTTGTAATTAAAATGTCTTTTTATACGCATTTTTTGCATTTGGTCGCTCTATATGATAAAATATATACAGATATATACCTGAATCTGTGAACCAATTGGGTGAAAACATCTCAGAAAGACTGAAAACACTACATCTTTGATGGCATATTCATCCAAAATGTTTTCACCATCTGTTGAAAACTATTCGGAGTTATAAAATTCTACCCCCCCCAGTGGATACAGGGTTTAGAAGCATTTTCGCCTTATAGGTTCACGGATTCAGGAGATATATATTTATTATAGAAGGTCAGGTGTAAAAATGCGTATTTTAATTTGTGATGATGATACTCTGATAATCGAACAATTACAGAAATATATTGAATCTTACTTTGAGTCAAATCATTTAAAGTGTCCAGAGTTAATTTCATTTACTAGCGGTGAATCTTTATTAGCTGACAAAAGCGAAAAAGATATTGTTTTTCTGGATATTGAAATGCCCGGTATGAATGGAATTTATGTAGGAAATACGTTAAAAAAGGCAAATAAAGATGTCATAATTTTTGTTGTTACCTCTTATTCTGAGTATTTAGATGATGCAATGCGTTTTCATGTATTCCGCTATCTTTCTAAACCTTTGGACAGGCAGCGTTTTTTTCGAAATATGAAAGATGCTTTAGTCTATTATAATTCTATTACTACCAAAATTCCTGTTGAAACCAAGCAGGGAGTGTATTCGTTTCCTGCCTCACAGATTATTGCCATAGAAGCACAGGGGCGAAAAGTAATTGTCCATACTACCCGTCAGAATTTTGACTCCATTCATAATATGAATTATTGGCTGGAGTTGCTTCCCAAAAACAGCTTTTTTCAAACACATCGAAGCTTTATTGTTAATTTAGAACACGTTGTGGACTTTGATCATTCCACCATACATTTATCAAATCAGCAGATTACAGCCTACCTGACACGTAGAAAATATAGTTTCTTTAAAAATGCTTATTTACTATATCTAGAAAGTATGAGGTAAATACAAATGGAACATATCATTTTGCTTTTTTTTAGTTTTTTCATAGAAGCGGTTATATTATGGCAATACGTATCCAATCTTTTTTCCCCATCTCACAGCAGTAAAATAAGACTGGCGATATTAAGTACTCTCTATACAATATTGTTTCTTTTTTCCTTGCTAAGACAGACATGGCTTAATATCATTAGCTTTTTTGTGATTAACACTGCTTTTCTTTATATGTTGTTCAAACTCAAGCTGTTATTGGCACTCTTTCATTCCGCTATAATTACAGCAATTATGGTGATATCTGAACTTGCGGTTTTTGGAATCATGTCAAGATTCATTCCCCATTTTCTCTTAGAACCAGGTTTTGGACTTGTTTTTTATACGGTTTTTAGCAAGATTTTCTTTTTTGCGGTCACTTATTTATTAATTCATCTATTCAAAGTAAAAAAAACAAATCAAGCACAGTACGATCACTCGGAAGTTCTTTTGATGCTAATTCCGATTTCGTCTGTTTTTATTATGTTTACTTTTCTTGCTATTGGTGAAACCTCTTCTTTTCTTCCACCCGTTGATTTTATGGTAACAATCAGCGCTGTTTTTATGTTGATGGTCAATCTGCTGGTATTTGGAATCAACCAGTATAATCAAAAAAAATCACAGGAATACACCGATATGCAGTTGCTGCTTCAGAAAGAATCTGATTCCATTGAATACTATGAAATGATGCTTTCACAAAATGAAAACCAGAGCATTCTGATTCATGATATAAAAAAACACCTTCAATCCATCAAATTATTGAATGAAAAAAAAGATTCTGATAAAATTAATATTTATATACAACAGCTTATGGAATCTTCTGACTTAAAAGAAACCTCAAAAATCTGCGATAATGAAATGCTAAATGCAATTCTCTGCCGCTATCAGCGGCAATGCAAAGATAAACATATCATTTTTCATACCGATGTCAGAAGTGGTACTGTTAAAAATATTTACCAGCATGATTTAACATCGTTATTCTGTAACTTATTGGATAATGCAGTGGAATCAGCAGATAATATTCCCGATTCGTTTATTGAGCTTACCATACAAAAAAAAGAAAAGTCGCCTTTTATCGTTATTATAATCATAAATTCCTGCCGAAATGCCCCTGTATACAATCAGGATGGTTCTCCTGTATCTCATAAAAAAAATAAAGCTAGACATGGCTTTGGGCTCAAAAGCATAAAAAAAGTCGTGAAACAATATCATGGAAATTTGCAAATGTATTATGATAGCAATTCCGCTACTTTCCATACAATCATAACCTTGAAACAATAATTACTGTTACCACTTTTAGATAATTTTTTAATAAAAACAAATTTAAAAGTGGTAAAGTTATTACTTATTACCTGAATCCGTGAACCTATAAGGTGAAAATGCGTCTAAACCCTGTATCCACTGGGGGGGGTAGAATTTTATAACTCCGAATAGTTTTCACCAGATGGTGAAAACATTTTGGATAAATATGCTATCAAAGATGTAGTGTTTTCAGCCTTTCTAAGATGTTTTTACCCAATTGGTTCACGGATTCAGATTATTAAATAAATATTTTACTGCATCAAAATTCCATATCCCGAAATTGTCTTTGATCCTATCAAATAAATCTCCTGTCTCACCGCATCCCCAGAGTTTCCTTCCACCGTATACACTCTCCCATTTTCACATTTCTCTACAATTCCTACATGGTCTGACACCCCATCTCCATCCCAGTCAAAAAAAATAATCGTCCCTGCTGCCGGACTGTGGCTATTATCTTTCCATTTTCCATTACTACGAAACCATTCCACCCCTGCCGGACAGGATGCGAATTTCGGAACCGCCCCGCTTGTAATCAGCCCGCACTGTTCCGCACACCAACTGACAAAGCAAGCGCACCATTCCTCCCTGCCCTGGAACCCATACCACGACCAAAACTTCTGCCCGCCTACATTTCCCACCTGCGCCATTGCCACCGATACCATCTGGCTATTCCCAAATAATCCGGCAAACAAATTTCCACCGGAATAATACCGCATCACATGTGGAACATATTCCGGATCCCCATATCCCGACCACCCATGGGTTGCCGCCTGCTCCTGGGAAAACTGCAAGGCATTGGCTTCACTGTAGCCGCCATGGTTTCGGATTGCCCACGATATGTACCCGTTTCCGAAATTGTATCCCTGAATGCTCAGCTTCAGGTTGTCCAAATCCTGCGGGCTTGTGCATCCTGCCTCCCGGACACAATAAGCGTAATACTGAATCCCCACCTGAATGGAATATTCCGGATCTGTGATTGCGTTCGGACTGTTGGGATATCTGGTATTAAAAGGGCATTCACTGGCCTGCATGGGATCGTTCCCCTGCCCCCTGGACTCCTGCATCATGATCGCCTGTATGACCTGCACATACTCCGGGATACCATACTGCCTGGCATATCTTTGGATCACAGGGGTATGGTCCAAAACTTCCTGGCTCAATGATTCCGAACTCTGGCTATTGCCGGAAAGAAGAACTCCCCCAATCACGCCTACAATAACGATCAGCAGGATGACCAGACCGCCCCCTGCCATTGCCAGAGATGTCAATGCCTTGGTTGAGGATACTGCCGCTTTGGCTGCAGCAATCACTCCCCGAACTGCGACTTTCGTTGTTTTCTTTACTGTCTGCGCAGTTTTGCCTGCCGCTTCGGCAGACTTAACAGCCATCTGCTTCGATGCCTTCATTGCATACTCCGCCTGCTTTTTCTGTACTACAGCCAATCCTGCCCCTTTCGGTGCAGCAGCCTGCCCTGCAGCTTTTTGGGGCACACTGATATGTTTTATTTTTCTTTGCGGCATACCCATATGCCCGATTCTTTTCTGTGGCATCAAAGTGCGTACTGCTTCTTTTTTATTTTCAGAAAAACCGGGAGTTCCTGTATGGCTGGAAAGAGTTTTCACGCCCCTTCCGGAACCTGAATGGAACACTTCCCTCCTGTCCTGCCTGATTTTGATGCCTCCTGCCTCTGGAGGTTTTTCCTGGTATATTGAATTTTTTTCCCGGATTGCTTTCCTTTTCTCCTGTCCGGCTTTGATTTTAGCGGCTTCCACTCCCGGACTGTTTTTTCCACTCTCCATCATCCGAAAAGGTTCTGTGTCCTCTGAAATTGTTCTTTCCTTTACCCGTTCTTTGGCTGGATTTTTTATAGCCGCTTTGTGCGGTTCCTTTCCACTGCCATTGCTGAGATTGCTTGCATACTCTTCTGTGTTTTCCTCAACATGGGTCGCCATAGGCTGTCCCCGTCTGCGCTCTTTTATCTTCTCATAGGACTTTTCTGCCAGGATCCGCCCTGCACTGGATGTGCCTCTGACAACTGCATCGGCTGTTCGTTCCTCTGCGGAAATGACTTTCCGGCTGGCATATTCTACCGGCGTTTCCTGCCCATTTTCAGGAGCACCTGCTTCTGGAACGCTATGGGACTTCTCTTTCGCATTCAGCACCATATCCCGCATAAGTTCTTTCGGCATTCTGGCCATGGGGTCTTTCAGCTTCGGCGTCCTCCTGCACTCTTTTGTCTTGATATCCTTCATGAATCACCTCTTCTCCATACCTGTGCTTCTGGAAAGAAACACCCAAATGTCTTTCCAGAAGCACCTAAACAAAGCATCACCCACACGGCTATTCACAATATTAGAAAACAGTTTTTTACCGGGCAGCCGCCCTCGTCCTTTGATGGGCTGACCGATTCACACCTGTATGTCTCTCAGCCTGAATCACTTTCAGGCTTCCCCTTACAGACGGTCGCTGCTGAATCCCCTGCGCCCTTTCCCCCAGGGAATCCAGCCGCCGGATGGTCCGGTCCGTATGCTTTTCCATATTGTCTAAGACGCCCATGGTTCCATATAACATTTTCTGTACTTGGAACACCGCGCCCTTTTCTACTTCACGGGAGCCGGCTGCTAATGGTTCTTTTCCTGCCAGCTCCCGCTTGATGTTTCCCAGGTGCGTCCTCACTCCATACATCTCATCCCCGATCGTTCCAAGGCTGGCAATCCCACGGTCTGCCGTCTCCAATGACTGATGCAGCTGCCTTTTCACCCCCAGCAGCCCCCGTTTTATTCCAAGAAAATCGATGGTTTTATAGACCGCCAGAACCCCTCTCGATTTAAAATTATCGATAGTCTTATGTACACCATCTACCAGTTGGTTCTTCATTTCAATCAGCTCATCCCTGGCTGCGCATAGTTTCCCCTCCAGCTTTCCAACGGTACGCAGGAGCCTCTGCTTAAACCCCCGTTCCTCCAGTTTTTTCACATGGTGCTTGACCGTTTTTAATTCCTTCAGCACCTTCCCAAACTGTTGGTCCATGTTGTCTATATAATTCACCAGATCCATGATCTGCCCTTTTTCCTCATGGAGCCCCTTTTCATCCAAAAGCTGAAATAATTCCTGAAACTTTTCCTGTTCTTTTAGCGGGGCAGATAATAATGTTTCCATACTCACTGTCTCCTTTCCATTTATAGGAACAGGGAGCGCATCTATTGGCACTCCCCATAAAATCATGACACCATCTTTTTACAAATACATTTTTATTGTCAACAGACCATTGCCTGTTCAGGGTCAACATCCATTTTTCACTTCTTTCCACGGAAATCCCCTGCGGATGTAGACATCAGTTCAAAGAGCTTTGTATTCTTAGGGAATGTATTTTCAAACGGAACCAGATTCCCGGAACACCGGATCAGCCCATGTCCCGCCCCTACATTGGTAATATAGGAAAGCTGGTTATCTGAAATGTTCAAAAGCCTTGCCAATTCCTCCCGGTCTGTGCTAGACTGGTTTAGAAGAATCAGGAATTCACTGTTTGCAAGCATCAGCCTTGCCGTATCTGACTTCAAAAGCTCCTCCACGTTCTGGGTCAACCCTGTCACAAACCCATAATATTTCCGGATCCGCTTATACAGCCGGTAAAAAAAATCGGCGCTGTACTGGTACTGGAACAGCAGATAGAACTCATCCGCAAAGATCCAGGTTGTTTTCCCTTTTTTCCAGTTCTGGATCACCCGGTTGAAAATGCTGTCTAATGTGACCAGCATCCCCAACGGCATGAGCTGTTCTCCCAGTTCCCGGATATCGTAATCAATGATACGGCTTTTCGTATCCACATTGGTCGGCTGCGCAAAAGTATTCAGGCTTCCGTTAATAAATAGTTCTGAGGATAATGCCAGCCCCCTTGCTTCTTCCTCCGGCTGCGCCATCAGCTCCCGGTACAGATCTTTTAGGGTGGGAACCTGTCCCCGGAAACCGCCCCGGATATATTCCCGGTAGACATCCGCCGTACATCGGTCCAGAATGGATTTTTCCTTTGCCGACAGGTTCCCTGCCCCTACCAGCTGCTCAAATAGGGACAGGATAAACTCGGATTTTTCAATCAGCGGGTTCTTATCATCCCCATAGGCTGCGTCCATATCCAGTGCGTTCAAATGGGTGTCTGAGGTTGCGGAAATATGGATCACCTCCCCATCCAGGGCCTCCACCAGTGAGGTAAACTCTGACTCCGGGTCTAAGATCAGGATGTCATCTTCTGTTGACAGTGCCAGGTCTACGATCTCTTCTTTTGCCGAGAAGCTCTTCCCAGAACCGCTGACACCCAAACGGAATGAATTTCCATTCAGCAGCTTCCTCCGGTCTGCCACGATCATATTTTTGCTGACCGCATTCTGCCCGTAATAAATCCCACCGGGCTGCATGATCTCCTGGGTATGGAATGGGATTAATACCGCCGTGGATTCCGTAGTCAGCGTCCGTAGGGTATGGATTCTCCGCAGGCCATAAGGCAATACCGTATTCATCCCATCCGCTTGCTGCCATTTTAAGACGGACATCTGGCAGAGATGCTTCCTTGCTACGGACAGCAGTGTTTCGGTATCGGATTCCAGTTGTTCCTTACTGTCCGCCATATGCACCATGGTCAGCAGCCCGAACATCATCCTCTGGTCCCTGGTGGTCAGGTCGTCCAGCATTTCCTTGGTTTCTTTCCTCTGTAATTCCATATCATAAGGCACCACTGCAGAAAAATTATTGTTTGCGTTCTGCCGTCTCTGCCAATTCGTCACATTGGTTTCTACCCCCAGGAGCCGGTTCTGGATCTCTTTCACCGCTTCATCCGTTGGTACCGGCAGGATATCAATGGACAGCATCAGATCCCTGCTCAGGTCGCACAGTTCGGAAACCATATCATCCTTGATATAGCTTGCATAATCCTGCATATACAGCACCTGCCCATACCGTTCATCCAGCTTAAAATAATCTTTGTGGAACTCCATGGAATCCGGGCAAATCCAGTTTTTGAAGCTGCTCCCTTTCCTGGCAAATGCTTTCAGGTCAAAGGGATAGCACTGGGGCTGTTCCGCACGGAAAAAGTCCCGGAAGATCTGCAGCCGTTCCTCGGCATCCAGTTCCTCTGCTACAGAAGAGAGTTTTGCCAGATGGGTGACGATGTCCGTTCCTACCCTTGCGAAATAGGTCCGGGCTTCATCCACATTTTTCTTATGGACACTGATGGTCAGGTACCGTTCCTGCTGGATGCTGTTATTCGTACCGCTGACCTTGGAGAGAAGCATTTCGTTGTACTCTTCCCGGTAGCCGTCCAATCCATCCCCTTTCATGGGAATCAGCAGGGACTCTTCAAATTCTTCTTTGTTAATTCTACGGTTGTTCAGCGTAATCTTTGCGGATGCCCCCGAATCCAGCGCATTTAACAGTTCCGAATAATCCAGAAACATTTCTGTCTTATCCGCTTTGCTGGCGATGGAATAGTTGATATCCGAAAACCGGAAGGATTTTGAAAATTTATTTCCCACCTGAAAAATCCCATCCTGCCAAATCCGCTGGATGGGGATGGCCTGCTGGACAGACCGGGGAATTTTAAATTTCTCCCGGTCCATCTTTTTTGCCTGGTTCAATGTTCTAATCACTCGCATCCCTCCTGTTCTTCTGCCTTCTAACCGGACTGGTTCCCTGCGTGTTGGCGGACAGGTTCCTGAGCCTACTGTCCAGCCGGATTTCCTGTCTGCTAGCTAATTGATTCCTGCGTTCACTGTTCGACCGAATCCCCTGCCTGTTGGCGGACTGGTTTCTCCCTCTGTTGGCGGGACGGACTTTTCGCTCAGTTTCTATCCGATTTCCCTGTCTCCTAGCTGAATGGATCCTCTGCACTGGCTGGTTTCCTGACCTGTTATCTGGATGAATTCTCCTCATGGCGTCAGTTGCGTTCTCCGGCCTGTTAACCTGATGTTTCTTCCGAACATTATCTGTGAAATTCCTTTGCCTATTGTCAGATTGATAACTTCGAACATCCATAATCTGAGTTTTTTCCCGACTCCTATTCCTACGGTCTGCCCTGCCATTTTCCAATTGCTTCCTGCTTTGATTTTTCCTTTTCTTTTTTATCGGTCTGCAGTTTGAATTTTTCTTGCTTTGGTTCCTGTCTGCTCTGCTTTTTTTATTCCTTTTAGCTCTTTTCTCCTTTTCTTTCCCCTTGTGTTTTCCATTTTCTCCATCGGAAATTTTTTCCTCCATGCACTGATAATAGATATCCTCTGGCTGGAACAGCAGCCTTTTGGGGTACAGGAACTCGGACTTTATGAACGCCCACGCAAACTGCTCCGCAGTCATCCCATGGTACCGGAAGAACCCGCAGAACGCAAACGGGGCCGCGCCTAACATACAAAGCCATCCCGTCACTTCATCCCCTGCCACACGCCTCATGCTGAAATAAATCCCCACCGCGGCCGCAACCGCAAGCAGGGAACAGACCATCTGCCGGAAGTCCAGACCAAAAAACATAGCTTCCCGGTACTCCATGATCTCCTTATTCATTTTTACTTCTATCTACATCACCTCCATATATCTGAACAGTTTCCTCACCTCTGATTCAGTGTCCCTTAATTGAATACTCAAAAGCTGTTTTATAATTTCCTCTACAGTCCCATGATTTCCTTCACAATCCGGTCCGATGCTTTCACGGCTCCTACCAGCACCAGTAAATTGAAGACCAGTTCCCCTACATAATTCCATACGATCGTCACCGCCGACAGGCTCTGGTCTCCCAGCGCCGGAGGACTCGCCGCAAAGGCGGAAAAGATAATGCATGCCAAGGCTATGATCGCCCCTTCCAGGCATACCCCGGTATAAGACCGGATGAAATTCTTCCCCACAGACTGTGTGGTCTCCCCCGCAAAGGAGGAAATAGGAATCGGCGCGATTGCCGTATACATATACAGCTTGAACATCCGACCGTAAACGGTCAGCACCATGATGAAAGATAAAACCGTGATCAGAAGGCTTCCTAACAGAGTTACGATCCACAAGGGGATGGACTCCAGCATCCCCACGGATTCAATCTTCTCCACGATTTCCACTGGCAGCTCCGTCACCCCCTGGGCCATCCCGGAATTGCTCATAATAGTAGAGACCATGCCCTGTACAATCGAAAACACTGCCGTCAAAAGTTCCATGCCATACATCACCGCGCCCTGGGCCAGCGCAAAACGGATGAATGCTTTCACCACATGCTCCGGTTTCTTGATGTCCGTATAGCTGGAACAGGTCTTTACAATCCCCACCGCAAAAAATAAGACCAGCAGGCCATACCCGATGGCTTTCAGCGCGTCATTGACATTCACCATCACGCCCCATATCGCGCCGCCTTTGAAATTCTCCGGACTCTGGGTCAGCAGGGTCCAGATCTCTGTCAGCTTATCATTCCACGTGGATAATGCGGAGTTTAGGTTCTGGACAATCCAGTTATCACTTTCCAATCAGTTTCACCCCTTTCTTGCATCCATCCTGCGAAAAGACATCAGCCCATGATCATATCCAGGATTTCCTTGGCAAAGGTAATGATGATCCCTCCGGCCAGTGTCAGGAACCCGTTGGCCCTCTGGCTGGGGTCATGGCTTTTTAGAGACAAACCGACCTGCACGACTCCAAATCCCAGCAGGATCATCCCGATCGCACGGATCAGGGAAAAGATAAAGGTAGACAGGTTATTAACCACTGCCAGCGGGTCTCCGGCCGCATAAACTGTAACGGTGCCCATGCAGAGCGCAAAGACCAATGCCGTATAGGATAAAAACAAATTTTTCTGCCTGCTACTCATTGGCAATGGTGCTGTTTTCTTCTGTTTCCGGTTGTCATATTTTCTCCTCATCTTATAAAATTTCATTACACATTCCTCCATTCATTTGCAAATAACCCGCATAGCAAGTTACTTGCCGAGTCTTGATTGATTCGATATTCTCCATTACTTAAAAAGGCTCCCCGGCAATATCCTCACCAGAGAACAGTTCATAATCCTCATACCGGGTTTCATCCAATGCCGGTACATCATGTGCCAGCGGTGCCTGGGCATAATCATAGGGCTTGGAACCTCCATCCTCCGTATCCTTGATATTCGGATGTTTTAACAGGTCATACTTTCGGTCCATGACGGCATGTTCGCCCCGGACAAATAAAAGGGCATAGTCATTATCCAGCAGCCTTACTTCATCGGGCATTAATAATTCCCTTCCGCTCTGTTGAAAATTGGTGGAATAGCTGCCGGATTTTCCCTTCGTCTGCCCATAGGTATTCGTGTCTATCGTCTCCTTTCCGAGCAGTTCAGAAAGGTATTTATGGGTCTCCTTTTCGTTGCCGCCGAGATATAAAAGTTCGTCACAATTGCCGACCAAGCTCTCATGGGAGTCCTTAAACAGCGCCTTGATCTGGCTCATGTTCTGGACGATAATACTACAGGAAATCGAACGGGAACGCATGGTTGCCAGGATTTTATCAAAGTCATCCGGCAGGGCCACATTTGCCCATTCATCCATGATGCAGTGCACTGGGATTGGCAGCTTCCCACCATGGAGACGATCCGCCACATAATACAGTGTCTGGAATAACTGGCTGTAGATCATGCCGACCAGGTAATTCAAACTGGTATCCGCGTCAGGAATACAGCAGAATAACGCCACCTTTTTCTCCCCGATGCTGGCAAGATCCAGTTCATCGGTACAGGTCAGGTCCGCGATCTGCTTCAGGTTGAACGCCGCCAAACGTACGCCCACGGAGATTAAGATACTTTTCGCAGTCTTGCCCGCCGCCTGTTTGTAAATATGGTATTGCTTGACCGCGATGCTTTCCGGGTCACGCATTTCCAGCCGTTCAAATAAGATATCCAACGGGGACTCATAATCCTCATCTTCTTCCTTTACCTGGGCCGAAGCCAGCATTTCCATGATCATCGGGAAATTTTGTTCCTCTGGCGGTGCTTCATGTAAGAGGTACATCATCAGTGCCTGTAGCAGGGCGGTTTCGCTTTTCTCCCAGAACGGATCGGAGGATTGGGAGCCTTTCGGTGTGGTATTTTTGATCAGGTTATTGATCAGCCGCAGCACATCCTTATCATCCTGCACATACTGGAACGGGTTATAGCAAAAGGACGTATCCGGATGGATCAGGTCGAACACCCGCACCTCATACCCTTTCTTTTTCAGCAGACCTCCTGTCTTCCGGAGCAGTTCGGCCTTGGGATCCGTGATCACCATGGAGCAGTTGCACTGCATGATATTGGGGATAGCGAAAGTTCGAGATTTTCCGGCGCCCGAACCTCCGATCACTAAGATGTTCAGGTTTCTCCTGTGCTTGTAACAGTTGAGCCCGATGCGGAAGTTCTGGGTCAGCAGGATATTCTGCGAGTAAGGCATATCACGGTATTTTTTACACAGTTTCCCTACATCTCCCCATTTGGCGGAACCGTGTTCCTCCCCCCGGCGGTAATTCTTTTGGTTGGCGTAGAAGATGCCGATCCCCATTCCGTATAGGAGCGTACAGAGAAAAAGGCATTTCACCGTGTACTCTGTGAAATGGATCTGGAATGGCTGGTTCAGCTTTTCCGTCAACACCGGAAGGAGTTCCATCAGGTTCCTCCCCGGCTGTAGGGAATCCCCCAGAATGAACGCCGCCCACCAGACAATGGGAAGGGCGAGAAGCCAGACAATCCAATCTGACTTCCCGCCCTGTTTTACCGGGATGGTCCCTCCTGTTTCTTTTTATTCGCCGGGTCACTGACCTTATGGAACTGGTCCACACCTGGGATCAATGCCAGACCGCTCCCATTCTCCCACTGAACCTGGAGCTGTCCCACATCATCTACATAAAGCACTTTTCCTTTCATCCCGGATGCCATCTGCCCTTCCCCTTCCATTGCGTCCAGACAGACGGCTGTTCCAGATGGATACCGTTTTCTTAAATATTCCAACTGCTTTCCATTTATGGTATGCATACATCCTCCTTCCCGGAGGGGCATACACCGCCCCTCCCTTTCGTTTTCTCAATCCTTACAGCCCCTTCTCTGCTCCTTGACGCAGGAAACAAGGGGCGCGATCATAAGGATACTTGCCAAGCATAATAATAGGAACCAGAAGAAAATTTCTGTCCGGTCCCCGGTTTTTGGTGTTTCTGGAATCTCCGGTTTTTTAGGTTCGTCTTTCATAGTCACTTTCTGGATTTCCCCGGTGTCCTTGACTTCAAACTGAATATCCTCCGCTACCAGGTAACCATCCGGCGCGGATTCCTCATGGAGCGTATACTCCCCGGTCGGCAGCATTTCTATATAATGGGGTTTCTCCTCCGATGTCCAGCTTTCTACCACTTTCCCATCTTTATCATAGATGGTCAACTTTGCGCCAGGCAGCTCTTCCCCGGCAATATCTGTCTTAGAGATTTCTACCTTGGTCACATCATCCTTCATGGCTACCTTCTGGATCTCTCCGGTTTCTGTGACTTCAAACGTAACATCCTCCGCTGTCACATAACCATCCGGTACGATTTCTTCATGGAGCGTATACTCCCCGGTCGGGAGCATTTCAATATAATGAGGTTTCTCCTCCGATGTCCAGCTTTCTACCACTTTTCCATCTTTATCATAAATCGTCAGCTTCGCCCCAGGCAGTTCTTTTCCGGCAATATCGGTCTTGGAGATTTCTACCCTGGTCACGCCATCCTCCATGGACACTTTCTGGATTTCTCCGGTATCTTCCACAGTGAACGGGATATCCTCCGCTACCAGATAACCATCCGGCGCCATTTCTTCGTGGAGCGTATACTCCCCAATTGGCAGCATTTCGATATAATGAGGTTTCTCTGTGGATGTCCAGCTTTCTACTGCTTCCCCGTCTTGGTTCAGGATCGTCAGCTTCGCACCTGGCAGTTCCTTCCCAGCAATATCGGTCTTAAAAATCTCCACCTTAGTCACGTCATCCTTCATCACGATCTTCTGCGCTTCGCCTGTATTCCCAACCGTAAATTCAATACTGTCCGCAGTCACATACCCTTCCGCTGGCAGAAGCTCTGACATCCGGTAAGTCTCACCTACCACCAGTTCCCGGATGATATGGGGTTCTTTCCCGGAAACCCATTCATCGATGACATTGCCGTCCGCGTCCGTCACCTGCAGCTTCGCTCCCTCTACTTCCTTTTCATCCGTGAGTGATACTTTTGTAAATTCAAATACTGTGGTCTCATTTTCAAACGCAAGTAAGGAAGGAGCCGCAGCTCTCCCATCCATTCCCGGTACAAAGTCAAACTCCTGCACTTCACCCTTAGTCGTAAATCCAGGGGCCGCAGCCGTCTCCTTCACGTAATATGAAAAGCCCACCGGCAGGTCGGCTGTAAAATTCAGCTTTCCTTCCCCATCGGTAGTCTTTTCCTCGATCACGGTATCCGCTTCCATGATCACTTTCCCTTCCGCATTGGTGATATCCTCTCCCGCGCACAGGGAAAACACGGTTCCCGGAACCACACGGTCAGAATCTTTTTCTGTTTTCAATACCTGAAGTTCCACCTTCTGACGGTTGTTCAGCCAGTCTGTAGAAAATGTGACCACAGGCGTCTCCTGGTCACGGTAGGTCAGGTCTGCTTCCCGGATTTTCTCATCCAGGATATATCCTTCTGCTGTTTCTTTTTCCTTTACATAATATTTCCCCAGAGGCAGGTTTTCCAGTTTCGCAACTCCTGTCCCATCTGTGGTGATGGTATCTACCAGTTCATCCTTTTTATAATGGTCTTCACTTTCTCCATCTGCCGCTTTGATATCTTCCAGGGCATAGACTTCAAAAGTAACGTCTTTCAGGGATCCTGTGATATATTCAAAGACATGCTGGATCCATCCGGTCACGGTATCCAGCAGGGAAACATCTTCTAAAAGCTCCCCTTGCTTATTGACCAGGATCAAACCTGTCGGGACATCATCCTTCATTTCCACCTTCTGGATCTGGGCAGTATCTTCAACCGTAAATTCTATCTCTTCCGCTTTCAGATAGCCATAAGGCGCCATTTCCTCATGCAGCGTATAGGTTTCCCCGGCTGTTAAGCGTTCTACCACATGTTCTTCCCCTTTGGCAGAAACCCAGGTATCTACTACATTTCCCTCACTGTCAAGAACCGTCAGCGTTGCGCCCTCCAATTCCGCACCCGTAGTCAGGTCTGTCTTTTTGATGGAAACGGTAGTCGGTTCATTCTGGAATTCACTGGTATACTCTGCTGCCTTGATATCCTGCCCCTGGTAAGAAGCGTTCACCTCGATTGTCTGATCCGAGGAAACATATCCGGCCGGCGCTTTCTGCTCCCGGATGTAATACTCCCCGAAAGGCAGGTCCATCTCAAAGACGGCTTTTCCATCCTCTCCTGTTGTCGCTTCACCAAGCAGTATGTCTGCATTTACGATGGTTTCCCCATTTACAGTGATGGCGGATTTCGTATATAAACTGAAAACAGCGCCTGCAAGCGCAGCCTCATTTCTTGCATCCTTTTTGACTACGGCAATCTCTACCTTCTGGCGGTCATTATCAAACACGGCAGTCTGCTCCACAACTGGTGTATCCTGATCCGCATAAGACAGCGTAACATTCTGTGCGGATTCGTTTAACACATAACCTTCCGGTGCTTTGGTCTCTACGATCCGGTACGTACCGAGAGGCAGGCCGGATACGGATGCCTCCCCGTTTTCATTGGTCACCAAGGTTTCTATCAGTTCCCCGGCAGCATACTCCCGAATCCGGTTTCCTTCCGCGTCCTTCTGATGGTCCGCCGTATAAATATCTTCTGCCGCATAGACATTGAATTCCGCGCCTGCAAGATTTTCCGCCTCGTAAAGAAATGTCTCCTCATACCCTTTCAGGACTTCGCCCTTTTTCACAATATTGAGTTTCCCTTTGACCGGATGGTCCTCGCAGACCACATCAATGACCACATCCCCGGATGTGCCGTCTATCTGGTAAACGGTATTGGAATCTACGGACACCTCATAGGTCTGTTCATTCCGGATATACCCATTGGGGGCTGTCACTTCCTCAATCCGGTAATGCCCAATCTTTAAGTTCTCTGGCAAGATCAGGTATCCCTGCTCATTGGTAAAGAAGGATTGGTGTTTCCCAAGGGTAGGATAGGTTGTCACCTGCTCCACATATTTCTCATTGTCCAGGTCATAGATCTTGAACTCCGCATTTTTTACCAGGACTGGTTTCTTCGTCTCATCGTCTTTCTTGACGATCCGCAGCTTCGCCTGGAATTCACCATCCAGGAGTACCCGCCATTCCTGCGGCTTGTCCGGATGATGCTCCGTGATATGCACCAGGAAATCTTTGACCGGCGTATAATTTTCCGGCGTGGTAGATTCCCTTACAATATAAGTCCCAAAGGGGAGCGCAATGCTGCAGGCATACCCTTTTTCATCGGTGAAGAGCTCGGTTTCCCCGTTTGCCCCAAGTACAACCGGAGTTGCGGAATCAAAATCATAACTCCCATCTTCCTTTGTTGTAAGCGATGATACCAGATAGGCGGTAAAGCCCGCTCCCGCAAGCAATCCGGCATCGGTTTCCCCATTATCCGCTACTTTCACGATCTGGAAAGGCTGCTTGATTACCTGCTCCGGTGAGGTACAGCTTCGCTCGATCACAGTGGTATTTTCCCCTTCATAACTACAGAGGATGTCATACTCCGTTTCATCTGCCAGATATCCGGCCGGCGGGGTGATCTCTTTTACAAAATATTCTCCCATGTAGAGATTCTCAATCTTTGCTTTCCCCTCCCGGTCTGTCGTCAAGGTTGCTACCTGTTCTCCTGCCTGATAGAGCACGCCGCTTTTCTGGTCCGGATGGACGATATCTTTTCTTGCGTAGAGCCCATAGACCGCATGCTCTAGGGAAGCATCCCCCTGTGGAACATTTGCACCTGTCTCCAGGTCTACTTTCTGGAGCTGGATCGTGGCGGTCGCACGCTGATCTGTGAATGTGTAAGAGAAGGATACTTTTGCTTCACTGCCATTGGCTGGCTCAAAACGGAAAGAGTAGGTATCTTCGGAAGATTTCAGGTAGTTTCCCGGTGCCTGGATTTCTTTCACATAGTAATCAAAACCAATGGGCAGGTCCGCTGAAAAAACAGCCTTCCCCTCCCCGTTTGTTGTTACAGTGTTGAGCAGGGTATCCTTGGCTACGACAGTATTTGCATCAGCGCCTTTTATTTCCTGCCCTGCGTATAGGCCAAACACTCCGCCTGCTAATCCATTTTTCGTGTCCTGGTCCAGCTTGACGATGCTGACCTCCGCTTTCTGGCGGTCATTGTGGAACGTGGTATCAGAAAAAGCCGCCTCTGCCATCTGGCCTGCGTATGCGATCACAACATCCTTCGATTCCTTTGCGTTATAGAATCCTTTTGGAGCCTGTACCTCTGTCACCCGGTAACTTCCCAGGTGCAGATTCCTGACCGTGACGGAACCGTCCTCACCGGTTGTCAGGTTCTCCGCTACCAGCTGGCCGGATTTGAATGCCACTGCCCCATAAGAAGTCTTGATATCCTTGGCGGCATAGACATTGAAGACAGCGCCTTTCTGCCTGCGGTTTCCATACTGGAATACCACGCCGTTACTCTGGGGTGCTGCTCCTGTCAATGCTTCTCCTTCCTTGTAAATGGTCAGGTTCCCTAACTGCTCGGTATCCGGGACTGTGGTGGAAACGGTCTGGTTTGTCTGTAGCGCCACCCGGTACGCCGTTGCGTTATAGCGGTAGCCCACAGGCGCAGTGATCTCTTTCAGATAAACCGTGTTCTGGGTCTTAGTGATCTCCACCTCGGACTCCCCATTGGAATTGGTGGCTGGCATGGTCACGATCAGGTTCCGGCATGCTTCATCGCTGTAAATTCCGAACACGGCTCCCGCCAGTCTGGTGTTGGAAACGGAATCCACTTTCACCACCTTGACTCTGGCAAGATCCATCCACTGCACGGAAAAGCTGACGGAATTGCCGCTCTCTTCCTCATAATAGCTTCCGATATCCTGGTTTGCATCCCCGGTTGAAACTACCAGGGCTTTCCAGACCGTCCGGATGGTTCCCCTCATTTCTCCGGTATTCCATGTCCCGCTGACACTCATGGGGGCGGAAAAATAAAACGTTGTACCGCCGGAAATGCGGACCGTTCCTCCGGTCTGCTCGTCTCCATTGTCTTCGTTATGGAACGTCACATTGGATGGGATACGCAGGGTGATGTAGTTCCGGGAATCCCCCTCCAGTGTAATTGTGCCTGTCACTTGTTCTGAACCACTGCCGGATGCTTTTAAGGAAGTCTTTGACAGGCTCAGGTAAGGATTGGGAGGCATGGGCTGGTTCGCAAGGTAATTGATCCACCCCAGAACGCCACAGGCTTCCAGGTCTGCCAGCGTACATCCCTCAAAGCCCTCGATCCCGCAGTAGAAATAACTTGCCGCAATGTGGGTGAACACATACTTTAAATCGCCGTCAAACTGGGGCATAAACTGATCTGTCTGGTCCCCGGCACCGCCGTATCCATAATAGAGGGTCTTCTGTAGGTTGGGGTTGTTTTCCAGCACATGGGCGGCGTAACTCCCTGTCCCCGGCGTCCCCTTGGGGGATTCCAGGCAATAAGCGATCTTGCCGTTTACGGTAAAGTAATTGGTGGAATAGTTTCCTAAATTGGTCGGGTAATAAAGTTCCCTGCCGGTCTCTAAGGATACGGTCCCGGAAGCAGCCCTGGCTGCCATCCTGCGGTTCATCCCCGTATCCATGGAAAACAGAAGCAGGCCGCCATCCTCCGCGATCGGCTCTGCTTCATCCCGGATGTCTTCTGCCTGCTCCATATCTTCAATGACTGCTTCCATCTCAGTGGCAGTCATGCATTCCGGATGAGGATCCGAGTCAGGGGCAGCTTCTCCCTCTTCGGATTCCTGGGACTGGTTTCCGCTTTCCTCCAGAATACCTTCTCCGTCTGGTAATATCTCTGTCTTTTCTGTTACAATAATATTCCGGCTGACATGGTAAGACGGGTTGCCACTGACCGGGTCTACAAAGTAGATTGCTTTGTATGTATCCATCTGGTCCACATTGAAATCCTGGCCAGATTGGTTTTTCGCTTCATAGAACCTAACCGTCACTTTTTCTGACGGGATTTCCATACCGGAGAAATCATTCTGTATATCAAAACCGCTTCCCACTTCCACTTCATAATCGCCTGCCGTTACAATCTCATCCTCTGCCAGTTCCGGCTGCACTTTTTCCAGCGCCGGGTATTCCGCTTCATATGCGGATGGCCCTGGCTCTTCTGCATATGTCACGGCCGGCTGGATGAGCGCCGATAAGACCGTAACTGCAGCAAGCAGGCCTGATATGATTCTTCTACTTTTCCTATTTGTCAAACGCATTACCTCTCTTTCGTTTCTATAACCTTTTCATAACAAAGAAAAAGCCACAGACTGTCTCTAAATCTGTGGCTTTTGGAATATTTATTCACTTTTTATTTTCCGGATCAATTGCTCCAGGGACTCCCTGAACCGTCTATCATCCTCCGCAGTCCGCTTTGCCGGGCCTTTGATATGATGCTTTGATTTCGACCGCCGTGCTTTTTTGCTGAGATGCCGCTCTATCAACATCTGGTCGATATTTTCATTGGTGTACCATTTCCCACTCTGATGGATGCCATAGGCTCCCTTCCCCAGGATCATAGCCGCCACGCCATAGTCCTGGGTGACCACCAGGTCGCCTTTTTCGCAGATTCCAACCAACGCAAAATCCACCGCGTCTGCCCCAGCTCCGATGATCTTTATCTCACTGTACTCTGACCGCAGTACATGGTTCGTATCGCACAGCAGGATTACCGGGATCCCATATTTTTCCGCTATCTCTTCCACAATGGTTACCACCGGGCAGGCATCGGCGTCTACCAGGATCTTCATACAGTTCCCTTCCTTCCGGCGGATGCTTTTTTCTTCTGTTTCCGCTGCCTATCCTCATACATCTCATGGAGCCATTCCTTCACTGGCAGTTTCCACTGCTCCTTCGGATTGGGAATGTTTTTGATCAGGCTTTTGGGATTCAGCCCCATCTCCTTGGCCATGCGGATATCTTCCTCATTCAGCCTGCATTTTCTCTTTGCCTCCGCCCATAACTCCGTTTATATGCCATTTCCTGTTTCTCCTTTATCCAGTCTCTCACATCATCTTATCGGAAGATAGGAAAATAATCAAGTGAATTGCTAACGTTCCGGCTGTTTCTTTGCTTTTCCGCCTTTCTGCTTTTGTGCCTTTTCCGCCGGAACTTCTGGTGCCTGCGTTTCCTGCCCCCGCTTATCTCCGTTGGTTCCTTCCGCTACCGCAAATTCATCTGCTGTAAATTCCTGCTCCGGCTGGCCTAAGTTGCGGTCGATATGCCGGGAGATGGTATAGACCGCATTTTTTACATTTCCAATAAACGCGCGGAGCTCCTGGGGGTCCTTATTGCCATACTCCTGCATCTCACAAACCTTATCAAGCTGAAAACCCGAATTCTCTACCCCATACCTTTGTGCCACCACATAGGCGGCGCAGAATGCCTGGGGGGATACGGAAACACGGCTGTAAGTGCCGTCATGGGCATCCATGGCAGCGCAGGCCATTTCCCTGTTGATGGCATGGAACGTCACTTCCTCGCTCATACCGTTGCGGGCAAAGATCGTCCGCTGCCTGGGGATATACTGCGCCTGCACACTTTCTGGCAGGTTATCCCCAATGCTGACCTTGGTCTCTGAATTTTTCAAAAGGGCACCCAGCAGTACCTGGATGAGCTTCGGCTCCGGCGGTTCCGGCTGCTTCGTCCGGATCTGGCTGATGTCATAGGCTCTTGTGATCACATAGCCCTGCCGGATTTCCCCATCCTTTTCATAATTCTGGTCCGCAATAAATGTGTATCCATGGACACCCGGGCGCAGGGTCTTATGCTCCTTTTTCCACCCGTCAAAAGTCTTGACCTGGCGGATTTCCGGATTCTGCCCATACAGGAGCAGCAGGTTGGCCGCCTTCTGCGGTTTGCACTGCGCCATGAAATTGAGAAATCCTTTCAAAGATTCCCCGTTTTGGAAAACCTCCTGTGCTTTAGCGTCTACCGCACCCCAGACTTCCTCACGCTGCTGCTTCTTTAAGGCAGCATATTCCTCCTTCGATAACTGCTGTTCCGGCTCTGCCTGGTTTTCCTCCCCTGTCTGTAAATACTGTGATAAATCCATAGCCTCACCTTCCTTTCTCTTTTCCTTTCCGCTTCTTCGTGCCCCGATAGTTTCCACGGCTTCGGTCTTTCCGGCTCCGTTTCCGCTCTGCCTCCTTTTCTTTTTTGATCTCATTTAGTTCCTTCCGTACAGAGGGTTTCTTATTCCCCTCCCCCTGCCCGGTAGAAATATCTCTGCTGCGCGAGGAAGGTGCGGACAGACTCTTTCCCTCCCGCGCCTGGGTAAAATTTCCTATTTCTGCTTCATCCATCCCCGGCAATTCGCTGACATTGAAATCTTCTTCAAGATCGCTGAGTTCGAACTGGATCTCTCCCTCTGGCATTTCCACGGTTTCCATCCTTACTGTAGAATCCTGCTCCGGGCGGGATGCGTTTTCTGGCTCCTGATGCGTTCCAACCGGACGGATTTCTTCCGTTTCTCTTACAGTTTCCTGGACAGCCTCTCCATTCTCCGATTTTAAGTAATCCAGGTTCATCTGGTCCATCACCCTGTTCACCTTCGCCGCGTCATCCGCAAATACCATCAGCTCGCACAGCTTGGGGTTCTTCCGGTCACGGATCACCACATAGGGAAGACCACGCTTTTTTCCTTCTTTTGCGAACTCATGGATACGGTTGGATGGGATTGTGAAAAATTTCAGCGGCCTGTTTTCCCTTAACATACGGGACATGGAGATTTTTCCATAACTCCTTTGGTTGTTCCTCGTGACCGCCGCCAGAAAGACCGCAAGGTTTTTCGCCATGGTCCCTGTAAAACGGCGTTTTAAAATCCCCAGCTACTGCAAATATACCGCAAATTAATTTCTTAAACATAAAAAAGTAACCACAGAAATATGCTGTATTTTCCCGCACATTCCTGTGGTTCCCTTTTTATAATGCAAATATGTCCGATAAGATCATTGTTAGGATGACATCATGGAAGAAGGGGGACGTTCCCTATTCGTCCCCCTTCCAATACACATTATACAGCAGCTTAAAGCGGCTGTAACACACAAGACTATGATACGACTAAATTCCCTTGATTGCAAGATGAAAAATATAATGTCCTCAATTCTTTCTCTATTTAAAAGGAGTTTGCGTAAACATCCCTTGTGCAGGGTGATGTGTCCATTTTGCGGCGCGGTTGGGCAATGCCGCCCCCATGGCTCCTACCACCGTAACCTCCTGCATTTCCTGGACGGCGGCACGGAAGTCCTCAGACTCCGGATCCCAAGGGTCCTGTGTTCCTGCGGGCACTCCCATGCCCTCCTGCCAGATTTTATTGTCCCCTACCTCTCCTATTCCCTCCCCATGATCCTGCGGATCCTGGCGGATTATTTCCAACGCAGGCTTACGGTGGCATCCATCTGTGGCAAATATGGGATCTGTGTCCCGGTTCTCTACCGATTAAAAAGGCAGTTCCTCCTTCATAAACGGGAATGGCTGGGCATCTTAAGAGACATGGAGATGGACGGGGCTGCTTTCCTGGGCCTGCTTTATGGGTCCGAAAATTATTCCGCCGACGGGTTCGGGTTTCTACGGCAGACTACCTACAGTTTCCTGCAGTCCCATAAAAATCCGGCAAACTGCGCCCGGCCCCATTTTCCGGATCCGAAAATCCAGGGGTCCCAACACAACCTGTGAATTTACAATCCCTTCCCCTTTTCGTTAAAATGAACCTGAAAATATAGGAAGGAGGACTGGATATGAAAGACCAGAAAAACACCATGACACCGGAACAGGGCCTGGCATATGCCACAGAGATCGCACAATTCCGCTTCGCCCTGATTGCCCCGCTCATCCAGGGGCTTGCGCCGGATGCCAGCAGCACAGCGTATTTTAAAAGGGTTACAAAAGAACCGCTGACCCTCCCCAATGGGGAGACGGTACTCTATAGCTGGAAAACACCACAGAAGTGGTATTCCCTGTACAGCAAAGGAGGGTTTGACGCGCTGATGCCAAAGACCCGTTCAGACAAAGGGGTGCCCCGTTCCCTGAACGATACGGCCATGGAGGAGATCTACCGGCTGAAAGAGAAATACCCCCGTCTCAACGCCACCCAGATCCATCTGCGCCTGGTACAGGACGCGTTCATCCCGGCCAGTGTCAGCGTCGATACCGTACAGCGCTTTATCCGCCGTAACAACCTGAAAGCAGGAAGGGCCGCACAGGCAAAAGACAGGAAAGCCTTTGAAGAGGACGCCTTCGGCAAGATGTGGCAGGCGGATACCTGCCATTTCTGCCATATCTGCGATGAAAAAGACGGAAAGATGCATAAAGTCTACCTGATGATCATTATTGATGACCATTCCAGGATGATCGTTGGCGGGGGGATGTTCTACCATGACAACGCCTGTAACTTCCAGAACGTATTGAAGGAGGCCGTATCCACCTATGGGATCCCGGCAAAACTCTATTGCGACCATGGCTCACCTTATGACAATGAACAGCTCCCCCTGATCTGCGGGCAGATCGGCACCACCCTGCTCCATGCGCCTGTCCGGGATGGGGCAGCGAAAGCAAAGTGTGAGAGGAATTTCAGGACCATGAAAGAACGGCTCCTCTATGGGCTTGACCTGGATCAGATCCGTTCCCTGGACCTCTTCCGCGGCATTTTAAAGGATTATATCCGCAGCTATAATACCAGATACCATTCCGGGATCCGGGGCGTCCCCTTCGAACGCTACCTGAACACAAGGGACCGCATGAGGCTCCCTGTATCACGCGAATGGCTGGATGAATGCTTCTTAAACCGCATTTTCCGGAAAGTACGCAGGGATTCCACCGTCTCCATTGACTCCCAGAGTTATGACGTTCCCATGCAGTTCATCTCACAGAAGGTGGAGATCCGGTTCCCGCCGGATGATATGTCCGGCGCGTTCATCCTTTATGATAGGGAGCGTTTCCCGATCGTTGCCACGGACAGGAACGCAAACTGCCATACAAAAAGGAACCCGCCCGTACCCATCGACTATGCCAGGAGGTGACAGGGATGTTTACAGACTATTATGGGCTTGCTTTTAACCCCTTTGATAAGCAACGCGTCAAAGAAAAGGATTGTTTCCAGTCCCGGGATTTTAAGGAAATGGCTTCCAGGCTTTCCTATGTCCGGGAGGTCCGCGGGATCGGTGTGTTCACGGCACAGCCCGGTATGGGTAAGTCCCTTGGGCTGCGGTGCTTTGCCAAAGGGTTGAACCAAAACCTGAACCGCATGGAGTATCTCTGCCTCTCCACGGTGGGGATCCGGGAATTCTACCATATGCTGTGCGGCGTCCTCGGCATTGAGCCATGCGGTTCGAAACCGGTGATGTTCCGGGCGGTACAGGAGCAGGTTTATTACCTGTACCATGAGAAGCGCCGGCCTTTATGCCTGGCGGTTGACGAATGCCAGTATCTTTCCCCTTCGATCCTCAATGACCTGAAGCTGATCATGAACCATGGATATGATTCTTTAAACTGTTTCACCCTGATCCTGTGCGGGGAGTCTTATTTTAACCGTACCCTGTCAAAGCCAGTCCATGAAGCCCTGCGCCAGAGGATCGTCGTGCACTACGACTTCCAGGGGCTTGATGACGGGGAAGCGGCAGGATATATCCGGCATAAGATCCAATGTGCGGGCGGGAGCGTTTCCATCCTGGAGGAAGCAGCCTTATCCGCGGTACAGGGATATGCACAGGGGAACCCGCGGATCATTGACAACCTGATGACGGACGTGCTCATG